>Ga0210040_10001410_pt1 | contig 36330 bp, 34 predicted proteins | sample CryGeyCG12114_NA_FD_185462 | JGI IMG/M metagenome (GOLD analysis project Ga0210040, IMG submission 185462) | Groundwater microbial communities from aquifer - Crystal Geyser CG19_WC_8/21/14_NA (SPAdes) (version 2) | ecosystem: Environmental > Aquatic > Deep subsurface > Groundwater | place: USA...
TCGCCACGATCGCGTAGGCCGAGGCCAGGTCGGTGGTCAGCGGCTTCTCGCACAGCACCGGCTTGCCCGCGTCGAGGCAGGCGTTGACCTGCTCGTCGTGCGCCTTGCCCGGGCTGGCGATGAGGACGGCGTCGACGTCCTGGGCGTTGATCGCCTCGATCGGGTCGGCGACGACGCGGGCCCCCACCTGCTCCGCCACCGCAGCAGCGCGCTCGGCGGAGAAGTCGCTGACCACGCTGATCCGTGCCCCCCGCACCCGGGTGCTGAGCGCGTCGGCGTGGAAGGCGCCCATCTGGCCCACGCCGAGGACGGCGATCCGGAGGTCGGAGGTGGTCGAGGTCATGAACGGTCTCCCAGGTCGATGTTCGCTCCGCTGCACGAGCTGAGGCAGGTGCGGTGGAGGTGGGAGGACATGATGCCGGCGAGCACCCCCAGGTCGTGCTCGTCGAGGGCCTCTTGGAGCTCGGTCCCTTCGCTAGGCAAGTAGCCGTACGGGGCGAGCTCGGTGGCCTCGTAGCCCGCCTCGGCCACCACGCGCAGGAAGGTGCTCGCCGGCACCTGCGCGGCGTCACTGGGGAATGAGACGCCCCACGAGTCGGGGGCGGTGCCGATGGTGATCTTCGATGTCACTGCTGCTCCTGCTTCGTTGCTGGTATGACGGTCCCGGGGGGCCGGCTTGTCTGGTGACGCACCTTGTCCATGATCGCCAGCACCTCGATGCTGCGCGCCAACGGGCGTAGCGGAGACTCGGTCTCGCCGGCCTTGATGCGACGGGCGACGTCAGCGGCCTGGAAGTGGAGCCCGCCCTCGTGGGCGTGGCGGTCCTCGTCGTAGCGAAGGGTGCGCGTGCCGTTGGTCGAGGTGAGGGTGAACCCGCCCGGTTGGTAGAACGGTCCGTCGATGACGAGGCTTGCCGCGGTGCCGGCGATGGTCGCGCTGGTGGGCGTGTTCGCCAGGATCGTGGTGTGCAGGACGGCCTGCCTCGCGCCATAGGTGAGGATGATCCCGGTCTGAGCCGTCACGCCGCGCTCGTGCGCCGTGCTGCGGGCGACGACCTCGTCGGGGCTGCCGCCGAGGAGGTCGACGACGAGGCTGACGAGGTAGGTGCCGAGGTCGAGCATTGGTCCACCCGCGAGCTCGGGGCGGAAGACTCGGTGCTCGGGGGCGAACCACTCGCCGAAGTCGGCGACGACCGCGGTGATATCACCGAGCACTCCGGAGCCGATAACCTGCCGCAGGACGTCGTACTTCGGCAGGAACGACGTCCAGTGCGCCTCCATGCAGAAGAGGTTTCGGGCGGCGGCGGTCTCGGCGATCTCGGTGGCCTCCGCGGCGCTCAGTGCGAGCGGCTTTTCCACGAGCGTGTGCTTCCCCGCCATCAGGGCCAGCCGCGCGTGCTCGAGGTGGGCGTTGTGCGGCGTCGCGACGTAGACCACGTCGACCTCGTCGTCGTCGACCAGGTCCTGGTAGCTCGCGTGCGCCCGACCGATGCTGAACCGGTGGGCGAACCCTTCGGCCGTGCTCGCGGTGCGTGAGCCCGAGGCGACCACCTGCTGGTTCGAGTGCAGCTGCAGGGAGGCGACGAACCGCTCGGCGATCCAGCCGGTGCCCATGACGCCCCATCGCAGGCTGGGTGCGCTGCGTGGGTCTGGCGTACGGGCTCGTGGGAGGGCTTCGGGGAAGGTGCTCACGATGCTCTGCTCCGCTCGGTCCTCAGAGGCAGCCGGAGAGGTACGTGTAGGTGCGTCGGGCGATGGGTAGCGGGCGATCAGGGCTGCAGGGGTACATGTCCTGCTCGACGATGGCGAACAGGTCCTGCGGTAGCTGCTCGGCGGCGCGGAGAACCTCGGCGAGGTCCGGCGTCCCCGAGGGCGGCTCGACCATGATGTCCATCCGCACCGTCTGCGAGAACGAGATGTCCTCGGCCAGGGCGCGGGCCGCCAGCTCGGCGTTCACCTGCTTCAGGTGCAGATAGCCGATCCGCTCCGGGTACCTGGTGATGAGCTCGATCGAGTCGCCGCCGTAGTAGGCGATGTGGCCGGTGTCGAGGCAGAGGTTGACGTACGCGGGGTCGGTGGCCTCGAGAAAGCGCTCGACGTCGGGCTGGTAGCCGACGTGACTGTCGGCGTGGCTGTGGAACTGGTTGCGGACGCCATACTCCTCGAGCAGCCGCCGACCGAGCTCGTCGTGATTCTTCGTCAGGGCCGTCCACTGCTCGTTGCTGAGCGTGCGGGACTCCTTCTCATTGCCGGTCAGGTCGTCGCGCCACAGGTCGGGGATGACGACGAGGTCCTTGGCTCCCATGGCGGCGGTGAGCGAGGCGATCGGGGCGACCTGCGCCCAGACCTCGTCGATCGTGCCCGGGTGCTGCAGCCGGGCGAAGGTCGTGCCGCCGGAGACCTTGAGGTTGCGGCGGCCTAGCGCGTCCTGCAGCTGGGCCGGGTCGGTTGGGAGATAGCCGAAGGAGCCGATCTCGATCCACTCGTACCCGGCCTCGACCACCTCGTCGAGAAACCGGTCGGCGGGGGTCTGGTTCGGGTCGTCGGGGAACCAGATCCCCCAGGAGTCAGGGGCGGTTCCGATGACAACGTTCTTGGCCACGGGCTCTCCTTCGAGCAGCTACGAGAGGGTAGGGCAGCGGTCGGGCGCGATGGACAGTACCGACTAAGCCGCTCAGGTTATCGCTGAGCGGACACCCTGTCTAATACACGGTCTTCGGGTCAGGCCAGGACGACCCGGTCACGGATGTCGTCCAGCCGGACCGGTCGGTGCTGGTGCAACGACATGGTGGCGGCCTCGGCGATCCAGCCGACCTCGACCGCGTCGGCCACGGTGCATGGGTTCGCGATCCGACCAGCGACGACCTCGGTGAACGCGGTCAACTCCTTGCGGAAGGCATCAGTGAGCCGGTCCATGAAGTGGTAGTGCGGGGGACCGCCCGGGAAGGTGGCGCCGGGCTCGGTGGAGCGGATCGGCCACTTCGGCTCGATACCGGCTGCGACGCTGTCCTTGGACCCGTGCACCTCGAGCCGGACGTCGTGACCGGATGCGTTGTAGCGCGCACCCGAGACGATCGCGAGCGCCCCCGACTCGAGGGTGAGGACGGTCGCCGCGGTGTCCACGTCGCTGTGCTCGGCGAAAATCGGGGAACCCTGGCAGGAGCCCGTCGCGTAGACCTCGACGACCTGCTGCCCGGTCACGAACCGGACCGCGTCGAAATCGTGGACGTTGCAGTCGCGGAAGATGCCACCGGAGCTGGCGATGTAGCTGTCCGGGGGAGGGGCCGGGTCCATCGTGGTCGACCGCACGGTGTGGACGAGGCCGACCTCCCCGGCGGCGACGGCCCGCCGCGCCTCGACGAACGCTGTGTCGAAGCGACGCGGGTATCCGATCTGGACGGGAACACCGCTGCTGACGGTGGCTCGCAGGATCTCCGCGCTCGCGGCGGTGTCCTTGGACACCGGCTTCTCGCAGAAGGTCGGCAGGCCGGCGGCCAGCGAGGCCAGGATCAGCTCGGGGTGCACGACGGTCGCCGCGGCGATGACCACGCCCTCGACGCCCGAGGACAGCAGTTCGTCTACGGACGCGGCGGCCTCGACCCCGGGCAGCCGCGCGGTGACTGCGTCGACCAGGGCAGGGGCGGAGTCGTAGACGACGAGTGAGTCGACGGCCTCGAGCCCGGCGAGCGTGTCCGCGTGGAAGGCACCGATCCGCCCGAGACCGATCAGACCAAGACGCATGACAGTGAGCAGCTTTCAGCAAAAGGGAGGTTTGGGATGGAGACGTCGGCTGCGGCCAGGACCGGGCGAGAAACCCGCGGGTCAGTCGTAGGGACCGATGACGACCTGGTCCCAGTCGATGATCGACCCGGTGACGACGCCGCTGCGGTCCGAGAGCAGGAACACGACGAAGTCGGCGATCTCGTCGACCTGCCCGAGCTTGCCCATCGGAAGCTTCTGTGCGGCCTCGTCGAGCCAGGTGTCGTCCGCGGCGTGGAACCGGCGCTGGATGGCGTCCTCGCCCTCGGTCTGCGTCCAGCCGATGTTGAGGCCGTTGATCCGGACCCTGTCCCACCGGTGCGCGAAGGCGGCATTCTTGGTAAGACCGGCCAGCCCCGCCTTCGCGGCCGAGTAGGGCGCGAGGTAGGGCTGCCCGCCGTGAGCGGCCATCGAGATGATGTTGACGATCGTGCCAGGGGCGTCACGGCCGACCATGTCCGCGACGGCGGCCTGCATGGTGAAGAACGGGGCCCGCAGGTTGATGGCGATCTGGGTGTCGAAGAAGTCCGGGGTGGTGTCGAGCAGCGTCCCCCGGGTGGTGAGCCCGGCCGAGTTCACCAGGCAGTCGACACGGCCGACCCGGTCAACGACCTGGCGGACCGAGCCGAGCGCCTGCTCGGCGTCGGCCAGGTCGGCGCGGACGAACGTGGCGACGTCGCTGCCGAGTTCGTCCACGAGCTGGTCGCCGGCCTCCGGTCGGCGGCCCGTGAAGGCGACTCGAGCGCCTTCACGGGCCGCCGCGCGGACGATCCCGGCGCCGACCCCCTGGGTGCCGCCGCTGACGAGGACGACCTTGTCGGTCAGCAGTGGCATCAGGGATCCTGTTCAGTCGTCGGTGCGGGTCAGCGCTGGAGCTCGTGAGACAGCTCGGTGAGCTCGTCTCCACCAGCCATCTGACGGGTCAGCTCGTCGAGAGTGACCTCGCTACGGTGCTTGTCGAGCACCGCCTGGCCGAGCTTGAGGATGATGAAGTGGTTGCCGACCAGGTACGCGTGGTGCGGGTTGTGCGTGATGAACACCACGCCCAGCCCGGCGTCACGTGCCGCTGCGGTGTACTTCAGCACCACGCCGGACTGCTTCACCCCGAGGGCCGCAGTGGGTTCGTCGAGGATCAGCACCCGTGCACCGAAGTACACGGCCCGGGCGATGGCGACGCACTGACGCTGCCCGCCGGACAGCTCCCCGATGGGCTGGTCGATGTCCTTGACCACGATGCCCATCTTGCGCAGCTCCTCGTCGGCGATGCGCTTCATGTCCTTCGTCTTCAACCCGGACAGCGGGAACTTGCTGCCGGTCATCTCCGAGCCGAGGAAGAAGTTGCGCCACACCTCCATCAGCCCGACCACCGCGAGGTCCTGGTAGACCGTGGCGATGCCGTGCGACAGCGCCTCGCGCGGGGAGCCGAACTGCATCGGCTGGCCGTCGACGAGCAGCTCCCCCTCGTTGTGCGGGTGCAGTCCGGCGATGATCTTGATGAGGGTCGACTTTCCGGCGCCGTTGTCGCCGAGGACGCAGGCCACCTCACCGGCGTTGACCGTCAGGTTGATGTTCTTGAGCGCGCGGATGGCCCCGTAGGTCTTGCCCACATTCACCATCTCGACGAGCGACTCGCCCTTGTGCAGGTTCGGGTCGGCGTGCTCTTGCAGGGTGTCGGTCATCGTTAACCCACCTTCCTGGTGGTCGAGAGCTTCTTGACGTAGAGGTTGACCATGACGGCGAGCAGCAACATCACGCCGAGGAAGGCGCGGAACCAGTTCGGGTCCCACCCGGCGTAGACGATACCGAGGCTGGTCATGCCGAAGATGAAGGAGCCGAGCGCGACCCCGATGGTGTTGCCGTAACCACCAGTCATCAGCGTGCCGCCCACCACTGCAGCGATGATGTAGAGGAACTCGTTGCCCACGCCGTTGCCGGCTTGGAGCACGTTGAAGTTGTACAGGTAGTGCATGCCGGTGAACCAGCCCAGGAAGGACACCGTCATGAACAGCCCGATCTTGACCCGGGTAACCGGGACACCGACGGCCCGGGCCGAGGCCGCGTTGCCGCCAACCGCGTAGATCCAGTTGCCGATCCGGGTGCGCTGCAGGATGTAGGCGGCCAGCGCCGCGAAGAACAGCCACCAGAGCACGGTGATGTTCAGCTGCACGGGGCCAATCTGGAAGACGTGGGCGAAGATGAACTGCAGCGACTTGGACCCGGCCATCTGAGTCGTGTTGGGGCCGGACACCGAGCCGGTGACGAGCTTGGTGACCCCGAGGTTGGCACCTTGGAGGACGAAGAAGCTGCCCAGCGTGATCAGGAAGCTTGGGATGCCGGTCCGCATCACCATGTAGCCGTTGAAGAAGCCGATGCACAGGCAAAAGACCAGGCTGAGGAACGCTCCGACCCACAGGTTGATGCCCAGCTGGAAGCAGAACATCGCGTTGAACAGGCCGGCGGTCGTCGTGATGACGCCGGCCGAGAGGTCGAACTCTCCGCCGATCATCAGGATGCCAACCGCCACGGCGACGATGCCGATGGTCGACGACTGGTACAGCACGGTGAAGAGCGACGGTGCCGAGCGGAACGAGGGCGCCACGGCGAGGAAGAAGATGAAGATGACGATGGCTGCGACGAGCGCCCCGATCTCGGGGCGAGCGAGCAGACGGTTGGACAGACCGAGCTGGACCCGGTTTGACGCTTCGGCCGGTGCACCCGCCGGCGCGGTCTTGACTGATTGACTCATGCTCAGCTCCGAGGTGTGAGTGGGCGGTGGCCAGGCTCGACGAGCCTGGCCACCGGACCGCAGGGGACTAGCGGGTGTTCTGGTCGATGAACGGCAGAATCTTGTCGACGTTGGTCTTGTCGACGAAGGTCGGTCCGGTCAGCGAGAGCTGACCCGCGCCGATGATGTTGGCGTTCTTCTTGTAGAGGTACAGCTGCTCGATGGCCAGGTAGCCCTGCAGGTAGGGTTGCTGGTCGATGCAGAACTGCAGGTCACCGGCCTGAACCGCCTTCGCGGCGTCTGCGTTCAGGTCGAACGTCCCGACCTTGACGTCGTCCCGCCCTGCGGCGGACTTTGCCTTGATGGCGTCGAGGCCCTGCGCGGCACCGAGCGTGACGATCCAGTTGATGTCCTTGTCCTGGGCGAGTTTGGCCTGCAGGGCCGAGGTGACCGCCGAGTCGTCCTGGCCGTTTACCTGGATGTTCTCGGTGGCGGGAAAGGTTTGCTTCACGCCGGCGCACCGGTCCTCGAGCGCGACGGAACCGGTCTGCTGGATGACGCACAGGACCTTGGTCGCGTCGGCCTCCTTGGCCTTGGTCCCGGCCTGCGAGCCCGCGAGCTTCTCGTCAGACGAAAAGTGCGCGATGGAGCCGGCCTGGGTGAAGAAGCCGCTCCCCGAGTTGAACGAGTCCACCGGAATCCCGGCAGCCACGGCCTTCTGCACCGTCGGGATCAGGGCGTCCGGCGTGACCAGCGTGGTGGCGATGCCGTCGACCTTCGCGTCGATGGCGCCTTGGATGAGGACGGCCTGCTTGGTGGCGTCCGGGTCGGAGGAGTACTTCAGCGTCGAGCCGGTGTCCTTCGCCGCCTGCTCTCCACCTGCGCGGATGCGGTCCCAGAACGTGTCACCCGGTGTCTCGTGGGTGATCATGGCGAACGTGTAGCCGCTGTTCCCGCCACCCCCACCGCCACCGGAGGTCTCCGGCGTCGGCTGGGCGCCGCCGCCGCTGCACGCGCTAACCGTCAGCACCGCGGCCACGGCGGCCACGGCGATCGCCGAGCGCTGAATTCTAACCATCTTCATTGACTGGACCTTTCGAGGTGCGGCGGTCTGCCGACTTTGTCGTGACATAGAATCAGGGTGGTGTAAGTGCTGTCACCAGTTGACGGCGATGTATTTGCTCTCGGTGAAGGCGAGGAGTCCCTCGACCCCGCCCTCGCGGCCGAGCCCGCTCTCCTTCACCCCTCCGAAGGGAGCGGCCGGGTCGGAGACCAGGCCGCGGTTGAGGCCGACCATGCCGGCCTCGATCTGCTCGCTCACGCGGAGGCCGCGAGCGAGGTCAGCGGTGTAGACATACGACACGAGGCCGTACTCGGTGTTGTTCGCCAGCTCGATCGCCTCGTCCTCCGTCTCGAACGTGGTGATCGGAGCCACGGGGCCGAAGATCTCGGTCCGCAGGATCTCCGCATCCGCCGGGACGTCCGTCAGCACCGTCGGGGGGTAGTAGAAGCCCCGACCCTCGGGCCGCTCGCCGCCGATCCGGACGGTCGCACCGGCGGCCACCGCGCCCTCGACGAGCTCGGCGACCTTGCTGCGTGTCTTGGCGTTGACGAGCGGTCCGACCTGGACGCCGTCCCCGGAGCCGGGTCCGACCCGGAGCGCGCCCATGGACGCGCTCAACCGCGCGCTGAAGGCCTCGGCGATGCCGGCCTGGACGTAGAACCGGTTGGCGGCCGTGCAGGCCTCGCCGCCATTCCGCATCTTCGCGATCATGGCGCCCTCGACGACGGCGTCTAGGTCGGCGTCATCGAAGACGACGAACGGTGCATTCCCGCCCAGCTCCATGGAGCAGTTGACGATGTGCTCGTTGGCCTGGTTGAGCAGAATCCGTCCGACCTCGGTGGACCCCGTGAAGGACAGCTTGCGCACCCGGGTGTCCTTCAGCATGGCCGACACCACTGCACCGGACTGCTTGGACGGCAAGACGTTGACCACACCGGAAGGCAGACCCGCCTCCTCCATGAGCGCCGCGAGCGCGAGCGCCGTCAGCGGCGTCTCGCTCGCTGGCTTGAGGACGGTGGTGCACCCGGCCGCCAACGCCGGGGCGATCTTGCGTGCTGCCATCGCCGCAGGGAAGTTCCACGGCGTTACCAGCACCGCCACTCCGACGGGCTGGTGCAGCACGATGATCTTGTTCGCACCGCCGGGTGCGACCTGGATGTCGCCGCGGATTCGGACGCCCTCCTCGGCGTACCAGCGGAAGAATTCTGCCGAGTACAGCACCTCCCCGCGGGCATCGGGCAGTGCCTTGCCGTTCTCAGCCGTGATGAGCAGGGCCAACTCGTCGGCTCGGTCGACCATGAGCTGGTAGGTCCGCTGCAGGATCTCGGCACGCTTGCGGGGTGGCGTGGCCGCCCAGGACTTTGCCGCCGCCGCGGCTGCATCGACGCAGGCGAGCGCGTCCTCGACGGAGCCGCTGGCGACCGTGGCCAGGATCTCTCCGGTCGCCGGGTCCATCACGCCGAGAGTGGCGCCGTCCGAGGCCGGGCGCTGAGTGCCTCCGATGATCAGGTCGGTGGGCACCTTCGCGACGACGTCGGCGACCGTACGGATGTGGGTCTCGACCTCGGCGCTCACAGGTAGAGCCTCTGCTCCGCGACCTGCTCCTCGTACTCCTTGCGGGCCTGCTGGGTGCTCTCGAGTTCGGACACCTCCGACACCGGGACGTCCCACCAGGCTCCCGAGCCGCCGAAGCGGCCCTTGGCGTCCACCTTGATGTAGACGACCACCGTGTTCTCGACGCCGGCGGCCTCGGCCAGCGCGGCCTTGAGCCCGTCGGCCGTCTCGGCCTGCAGCACGGTCGCGCCGTAACTGGCGGCGTTGGCGGCAAGGTCGATGCCGATCCGCTCCTCGGAGTACTGGCCGTCCTCGCCCCGGTAATTGAACCGACAAGCGAAGCCCTGCGACCCGCGGGTCTCCGACAGTGCGGCGATCGAGCCGTAGCCATAGTTGTCGACGAGCAGGACGGTCAGCTTCAGACCCTCCTGGACCGCCGTCATGATCTCCTGGCTCGACAGCAGGAACGTCCCGTCGCCGATGAAGCAGAAGACGTCCCGGTCCGGGTCGGCCATCTTGGCTCCGAGCGCTCCGCCGATCTCGTACCCCATGCAGGAGTTGCCGTACTCGAGGTCGTACGCCTTCGGGTCCGAGGGTCGCCACAGCCGGTGCAGGTCGCCCGGCATCGAACCGGCGGCGTTGACCACCAGGTGCTTCTCGCCCGCCGCAGCGTTGACCAGGCCGATGGCCTCGGCCTGCGACAGGGTCGGGGCGTTCTGGACCTCGATGATGCGGTCGACCTCGGTGCGCCAGTCGTCGGCTGCCTTCTCGACCTCGGCCCGGTAGGCCGCGTCGACGCTGTAGCTGCCCAGCAGCTCGCCCAGCTCCATGATCGTCTCGCGGGCGTCGCCGACCACCGCGGTGCCCGACTCTTTCAGGGCGTCGAGCTCGGTGACGTTGATGTTGACGAACTGCACGTCCGGGTTGGTGAACAACGTGTTCGAGGCGGTTGTGAAGTCGGTGTAGCGGGTGCCGATGCCGATGATCACGTCGGCCTGGTTGGCCAGTGCGTTCGCGAACACCGAGCCGCTGGCGCCGAGTGCGTTGACCATCTGCGGGTGCTGGTAGGGCAGGCTCGCCTTGCCCGCCTGAGTGACGCCGACCGGGATGCCGGTGGTCGAGGCGAAGCTGGCAAGCTCTTCGGTGGCCGCGGAGTAGATGACCCCGCCGCCGGCGATGATCACGGGCCGCCTGGCGCCGCTGATGATCTGCGCGGCACGACGTAGAGCTGCGCGGTCGGCGCGGGCTCGGGCCACGTGCCAGGTCCGGGCGCGAAACAGGGCGGTGGGGTAGTCCGAGGCCTCGGCCTGGACGTCTTGCGGGAGAGAAATCGTCACCGCGCCCGTGTCGGCAGGGCTGGTGAGGGTGCGCATCGCCTCGAGCAGCGCCGTGGGCAGCTGGTCGGGTCGGTTGATGCGGTCCCAGTACTTCGACACGGCCTTGAAGGCGTCGCTGGCGGAGTGGTCCCAGGAAAAGTTCGACTCCAGCTGCTGGAGCACAGGACCGGTGCGGCGGCTGGCGAAGATGTCGCTCGGCAGGCAGAGCACCGGGAGACGGTTCACAGTGGCGGTCGCCGCGCCGGTGATCATGTTGGTCGCACCCGGACCGATGGAGGTGCTGCACGCGAGTGCGCCAAGCCGGTTCTTGGCCTTGGCGTAGCCGGTGGCCATGTGGACCATGCCCTGCTCGTTGCGGGCCTGGTACAGGCGGAAGTCCTTGCGGTACTGCAGCAGGGCCTGACCGATGCCGGCCACGTTGCCGTGACCGAAGATGCCGATGGCACCACCGAAGAACGGCGAGGTCTCACCGTCTCGCTCGACCTGCTGGGCAGCCAAGAACTTGACGAGGGCCTGACCGGTGGTCAGCCGCTGGGTGGGGTTGGAGTTGGGCACTACGGGTTCCTTCCAGTGATCGGGAGAGGAGGCAGACTGCGAGGTCGCTCAGGCGGCCGGGTGGCGGGGGATCAAGGGGAGACGCGGGTCCATGCCCTCGGTGGGCCAGGCGTCCTGGGTGCTCTTGAGGCAGGGGTCCTGGAACGCCTGCAACGTCCGCTGGGGCGCCGGGCCGGCGAGCACGTTCAAGTAGTACAGGTCGTGGCCGTGGGCCGCGACCGTGGTGTGGTAGCCCCAGGGGATGAGTAGCAGCTCGCCGTCGGTGACGGTCTGGGTCAGGTCGAAGCCGCGATCCGGGCTGTACACGCGCTGCACGGCCCAGCCGTTCTCGGGGTCTCGCAGCCGGTAGTAGTAGGTCTCCTCGAGCTCGGACTCGCCCTCGACGTCGTGCTCGTGCTTGTGCGGGGGATAGCTCGACCAGTTGCCGCCGGGGGTCCACACCTCGATGACGTGGAGGCGGTCGGCCGGGAAGGCCGGCAGCATGAGGCTGCCCACCTGGCGGGAGGCGTTGCCGCCGCCGCGCAGCTCGATGTTGACGTCGTCCGGCGTGACCAGGACCGGCTCGTGCTTTTCGGCGGCCGGCGCCTCGGCGACGGCCAGCTCGAGGTCGGTCGTCGCGGTCACGGTCACCGCGGTGTCACGGGGCAGGTAGAGGCAGTGGCCCAGGCCGTCGAAGACGCTCCTACGCCCGCCGAAGGTCCAGGACGCGTCGGCGGTGGTGGCCTCGGCCACCCCGGACAGCGGGACGAACGCACGCTCCTGGCCGTTGGCCGGCAGCTCGAGGGACTCGCCGGCGGCCAGTATCCGCACGGCGAAGGAGACGAAGGTCCACCCGGCGTCCGCGGGGTCGATCTGGTCCCAGCCCTTGGCCAGGATCTGCGGGGTGCTCATGGGGTCGTGGACCCTCCGTTCAACGGTGAACTGACTCGAAACCAGCCGGGCTTGCGGTGGGGGGTCGGTTGTCCCCCCGGCGCGAGCCAATGTATCGTTGGTCGGACGACATGTCCACTTGACGGTAAGAACAACCTCAGCCACCTCTTGGCCGTCGACACCACCACCGCAACCCAGGAATGGGAGTCATCGATGACCCTGCAGGAAGTCAGCTCATCCGTGCCCGAGCTCGGCGTCGCCATGATCGGCAGCGGCCTGATGGCGAAGTCGCACACGATGGGCTACCGCAACGTCGAGAGCGTCTACGGCACCACGCCCTTCCGGCCGCGGTTCGTGGTGCTGGCCGACGCGAAGGAGGACCTCGCGAAGAGCGGGGCCGAGTCGCTGGGATACGAGAAGTGGACGATCGACTGGCGGGAGGCCGTGACAGCACCCGAGGTCGACGTGGTCGACATCGTGACGCCGAACTTCCTGCACAAGGAGATCGCCTTGGCGGCGATCGCCGCGGGCAAGCACGTCTACTGCGAGAAGCCGCTGGCCCTCAGCGCCGCTGACGCGCGTGAGATGTACGAAGCGGCCGAGGCGGCTGGGGTGAAGACCCTGGTGGGCTTCAACTACCTGCGGAACCCGGCCATCGCTGAGGCGCGCCGGCTGGTGCGCGAAGGGGTCCTGGGCGACATCTGGACGTTCTCCGGGAGCTTCGTGCTCGACGCCAACAGCGACCCTGACGTGCCGTTCACCTGGCGCTTCGAGCGCAAGCTCGCGGGAACCGGCGCGCTCGGCGACCTCGGCGCGCACATCATCTCCCTGGCCCACGTGCTGGTGGGGCCGATTAGCGCCGTGTCCGGGCTGAGCCGCACCTTCATCAAGACCCGTCCGGTGTCGACCGGCGTCTTCGGGTACGGCAGCGGGGCGGACCTCGAGGCGCCTCGGCGACAGGTGGAGAACGACGACGCGACCACGTTCCTGATCGAGTTTGCCAACGGGGCGAGCGGCCACATCGAGGCCTCGCGGGTGTCGACCGGCCGGACGTGGCACCAAAGCATCGAGCTCATCGGCAGCAAGGGCGCCCTCCAGTTCGTGCAGCAGGACATCCACACGCTGCGGCTCTACCTCACCGGCGACCCGGTCGAGCGCAAGGGCTACCGCGAGGTCGAGCTGGGCCCGAGCCACGGCGACTACGGGGCCTTCTGGCCCTTCGCCGGCGTGCCGCTCGGCGTCCACGAGCTCAAGACCATCGAGGTCCACGAGTGGCTGAACGCGATCGCTGAGGACCGGGCGGCGGACGGCGACTTCGAAGAGGGCTGGCGCGTCTGCGAGGTGCTGGACGCCGTGGAGCAGTCAGCCGCCGAGCGCCGCTGGGTCGATGTGCCTCGTGAATGACTTATCGCTAGGTGGACGTCACGTCCGCGCAGCGATATAATGTCTCACACCCTTCGAACAAGGATCCAGGTGACAGGCTTGAGTACCGACGACGTCGTCCAGCAGGAGCGAGACCCAGGCGAGCTCGCCACCATCGCACAGCAGGCCCGCTGGCAGGTGATCAAGGCGGTGACCAACGCGAAGGCCGGGCACATCGGTGGTCCGCTGTCGATGATGGACCTGCTCGTGAGCCTCTACTTCGACGAGCTCAACGTCGACCCGGCCCGGCCTGACGACCCCGACCGCGACCGGTTCATCCTCTCCAAGGGGCACGCGGCCATCGGTCTGTACGCCGTGCTCGCGCTCAAGGGCTACCTGCCGCTGGACGAGCTCGCGACCTTCGACAAGGGCGACTCGCGGCTGCAGGGCCACCCCGACGTGACCCGGTTGCCCGGGGTCGACTCGTCCACCGGCTCGCTGGGCCAGGGGCTCTCGATGGGCGTGGGCATGGCGCTGGGGGCGCGGCTGGGGGAGAAGGACTTCCACACCTGGGTGCTGCTCGGCGACGGCGAGATCCAGGAGGGCATGGTCTGGGAGGCGGTACAGGCGGCGGCGCGCTACAAGCTGGCGAACCTGACCGCGATCGTCGACCGCAACGGGCTGCAGCAGTTCGGTCTGCCGTCCTCGGAGGAGACGACCCTCACCGACCGCGGAGACCGTCGAGACCCGTGGTTCGGGGTCGACCTCGCCGCGGTGTTCCACGCCTTCGGCTGGCGGGTCGTCGAGATCAACGGTCACGACCACGCCCAGATCAAGAGCGCGTACGACCTGGCTCGGGCCGGAGACCAGCAGGGCCGGCCGACCGTGATCCTCGCGCACACGGTCAAGGGCAAGGGCCTGTCCCTGGCCGAGGGTGTCTACACCTGGCACAGCATCGTGCCGACCGAGGAGGACTTCGAGCGCGCTCGCCAAGAGCTCGAGGCCGACGAGCTCGACGTCCTCGACAACCACCAGCTCAGCAAGACGGGAGTCAAGGCATGAAGGCCATGCGAGACGTGTGGGGCGACAAGCTGGTCGAGCTCGGTCAGAGCGACCCGCGGACCGTCGTGCTCGACGGCGACCTGGCGAACTCGACCAAGGTCGACAAGTTCGCCAAGGCGCATCCCGAACGCTTCTTCCAGATGGGCATCGCTGAGCAGAACCTCATCGGTGCGGCGGCCGGGCTGGCCAGCGTCGGCTACGTCCCCTGGACGTCCTCCTTCACGGTGTTCTTCACCCACCGGGCAATCGACCCGGTCCGGATGCTGGTCGCGCAGAGCCACGCCAACGTCAAGATCGTCGGTTCCTACTCGGGGCTGCTGATCGGCGCCGTCGGCAAGACCCACCTCGACGTCCAGGACCTGGCCATCATGCGTGCGATGCCTGACATGACCGTGCTGGCGCCGGCCGACGGCCCCGAGCTGCTCGCGATGATGGATTGGGCGCAGACCTATGAGGGTCCGGTCTACCTGCGCATCGTGCGCGACGCCGTGCCGGACCTGTTCGGGCCCGACCACACCTTCACGCCGGGCGCCGTGCACCGCCTGCGGGACGGGTCGGACGTGGCCCTGGTGTCGACCGGGCCGCAGACCGGACGCGTGCTCGCCGCGGCCGACCAGCTGGCGGCGAAGGGGATCGAGGCCCGGGTCGTCCACGTGGGCTGCCTGAAGCCGCTGGACGAGGACGCCCTGCGGGCCGAGCTCGCCGACTACGACCTGGTGGTCACCGCCGAGGAGCACTCGGTCCTGGGCGGGTTGGGCGGGCTGGTCGCTGAGGTGCTGACCGCCACGGGCCCGGCCCCGCGGATCGAGCGGATCGGTGTCCTCGACACCTGGGGCGAGTCGGCCGGGAACGACTTCATGCTCACCAAGCACGGACTGTCGGCCGAGCTCCTCGTCCAGCGGGTCGCGGAGGTCCTCGGCTCCCGCGTGCCCGCCTGACCTGTTCTGCCCTCCTGTTGTCCGTGCACTCATCGAAGAGGTTCTCATGCGTCTAGGTCTGATCGGTCTCGGCCGGATCGGAGCGTTCCACGCCACCACGCTGAGCGGTCTCGACCAGGTCGAGTCGCTCGTCGTCTACGACGCCGCCCCGCCGCTGGTGGCTCAGACGGTCGGACGTCTCGGGGTCGAGGCGGCCGACAGCCCGGAGGCGCTGCTCCGCGCCGGGGTGGACGGGGTGGTCATCGCCGCTGCCACGAACGCGCACCCCGAGCTGATCCTCGCGGCGCTCGAGGCCGGGATCCCGACCTTCTGCGAGAAACCGGTTGCCAGCGACCCGAGCGCGAGCGAGGAGATCCTGCGTCGGACGGCGACGTCCGGCGTCGAGGTCCAGATCGGTTACCCCCGCCGGTTCGACGCCGCGTTCGCGTCGGCGCGGGAGGCGGTGGCCGACGGCAGCCTCGGCTGGCTGCACACGGTGCGGTCGACGACCCTTGACCCCGCGCCGCCGCCGGACGGCTACGTGCGTGCCTCGGGCGGCATCTTCCGCGACTGCAGCGTGCACGACTTCGACGCGGTCCGCTTCGTCACCGGCCAGGAGGTCGTGGAGGTGTACGCGACCGGGTCCAACCAGGGTGCCGCCATCTTCGCCGAGTGCGACGATGTCGACACGGCCGCGACCGTGCTCACGCTGGAGTCGGGAGCGCTCGCGGTGGTCTCGAACTCGCGCTACAACGCGCGGGGCTACGACGTCCGCCTGGAGGTGCACGGCTCGAAGGACAGCGTCGCCGCCGGCCTGGAGGACCGTTGGCCGATCCGCTCCACCGAGCCGGGCGTGACCTTCCCGGGGGGTACGCCGCACTCCTTCTTCATGGACCGCTTCGCCGACGCGTTCCGCAACGAGCTCGATGCCTTCACCCAAGTCGTGGCCGGCACCCGGCCCTCGCCCTGCACGGTGGCGGACGCCGTCGAGGTCGGGTGGATCGCCGAGGCCGCCGACCTGGCGCGCCGTCAGCACCGCCCAGTGCGGATGGATGAGCTGCGCTCGAAGAAGAGCGCCGCGTGAGCGGCCAAGCCGCTGACGCCGCGCCCGATCTGATCGCCGCCTGTTGGACCTCGGCGGGGGACGTCGTCCCCTTCCGCAATGGCCCGCTCAGCCCGCTCGACGTCGGCGAGCGCATCAAGGCCGTGGCCGAGGCCGGCTACACCGGCTTCGGGCTGACCCGCGAGGACCTCGTCGTAGCCCGTGACAGCGTCGGGCTCGACGGCATCGCCGCTGCCCTGCGCGAGCACGGCATCACCATCGTGCAGCTGGAACGGCTGACCGACTGGTGGGCCACGGGCGAGCGCCGACGCGAGGCGGACCGGGCGCGGTCGGACCTCTTGGAGGCCTGCGCCGTCCTGGGCGTCGCCAACATCAAGGTCGGCGCGGACGACGAGGGCGCGCCGATCGAGTACGGCCCATTCTGCGAGGCGTTCGACGCGCTCGCCACGGACGCCGCGCGGTTCGACGTGAAGGTCGGCTTCGAGAACACGCCGTTCTCCTACCGCATCCGGACCACCGAGGAGGCGATCGCGCTCGTCACCGAGGTCGCCAACCCGAACGCCGGCGTCGTCCTCGACATCTGGCACGCCTACCGGGGCGGCACGGACTACCGCGTGATCGCCGAGACGCTGCCGCTGGCGTACGTCGTGGGTGTGGAGCTCGACGACGGCGATGCAACGCCGGTCGGCACGCTGCTCGAGGACACGTTCGACCACCGCCGTCCCTGCGGCGAGGGTGTCTTCGACGTCGCGGGCTTCGTCCAGGCCGTCCGCGATGCCGGGTGGACCGGGCCGTGGGGCGTCGAGGACATGTCGATCACCTCGCGTTCGCTCCCGGTCGCCGAGGCGCTCGCGCGGGCCCGCGACGCGGTGTTGGCCACATTCGCCGAGGCGGACCGGCGCGCTGGCCTGCAGGGCCCGGGACAGGTGTCCGCATGAGCGAGCCGCTGCGGGTGGGCGTCCTCGGTGCGGCCCGGATCAGTGACGCGTCTCTGCTCAGACCGGCCGCTGAGCTGGGGGTGCGCCTGGTCGCCGTGGCCACGCGGGACCGCGGACGCAGCGAGGCGTACGCGCAGCAGCACGGCATCGAACGGGTCCACGACAGCTACGCAGACGTCATCGCCGACCCCGAGGTCGAGGCGGTCTACAACCCGCTGCCCAACAGCGCCCACGCGCCCTGGAATCTGGCCGCCATCGCGGCCGGTAAGCACGTGCTGACCGAGAAGCCGGCCGCCAGCAACGCGGCCCAGGCGCGGCAGGTGCACGATGCCGCGCAAGGCACGGGTCTCTTGACTGTTCTCGAAGGCTTCCACTACCGCTACCACCCGCAGTTCGACCGGCTCGCCGGGCTCGTGGCGGGCCAGGAGATCGGCGACTTCCAGCGCCTCGACGTCACGATGCTGATGCCGGCGCCGGGCGACGACGACCTGCGCTGGTCCTGGCCCCTCTCAGGCGGCGCCATGATGGACCTCGGCTGCTACTGCCTCCACGTCATCCGCTCGGTGTCGAGGTTGCTCGGCGGCGAACCGACCTTGATCGGTGCAACCGCGACAGAAAGAGTCGGGCGTCCCCAGCTCGACGAGACGTTCGAGGTCGGCCTCCAGCTGGCGGACGGTACGCCGGCGTATGCGCACGTGGACATGGACGCACCGCACAACGACATGTCGATCAAGGTCACCGGGTCGCAGGGAACGGCCGTCTTCGCCGACTTCGTGCATCCCCAGGACGACGACCGGCTGACCCTGACGGTTGACGGCACCGAGCACATCGAGGCGCTGGACCACCGTTCGACGTACACCTACCAGCTCGAGGCGTTCGTCGCCGCGGTCCGGGAGGGCAAGCCGTTCCCCACCACGACGGCGGACAGCGTGGCCACGATGGAGCTCATCGACGCTTGCTACGAGAGCGCAGGGCTCCTGCCGCGCGGCACCGGGCTGACGGGCGGCGCGGCGTGACCGCCGCGGGCACCGAGCTCCTGGCCGCCTGCTGGACCTCGGCGGGGAACGTCGTCCCGTTCCGGGGCCTCCTCACGAGCCCGGCGGACGTCCGCGACCGGATCGCCGCGGTCTCAGCGGCCGGCTACACCGGCTTCGGGCTGACGCGCGAGGACGTGGTCGTGGCCCGGGACACAATCGGTCTCCCCGCCGTGGCCGCGAGCCTGCGTGAGCACGGCATCACGACCGTGCAGCTGGAATGGATCACGAACTGGTGGACCGACGGCGAGCTCCGGCGCGCGTCGGACGAGGCGCGCGCCGACCTGTTCGAGGCGTGCCCGGTGCTTGGCGTGGACAACATCAAGGTCGGGGCCGACGACGACGGCCGGCAGGTGAGCTACGAGCAGCTCTGCGAGGGCTTCGGCGCGCTCGCCGAGGCCGGTGCGCAGGTCGGCGTGAAGATCGGCTTCGAGAACACACCTTTCTCGCACTGGGTCAAGACGACCGAGCAGGCCATCCGGTTCGTGACCGACGTCGGCCACACCAACGGCGGAATGATCGTCGACATCTGGCACGCCTACCGCGGCGGCAGCGACTACCGCGTGATCCCCGAGACTCTGCCCCTTGAGCACGTCTTCGGCGTTGAGCTTGACGACGGCCGTCACGACGTGGTGGGGACCGACCTCGAGGACACCTTCGACAACCGCCTCGTCTGCGGGGACGGAGTCTTCGACGTCCCCGACTTCATTCTCCAGCTTCGTGCCCTCGGCTGGGCGGGACCCTGGGGGGTGGAGCACATGTCGTCTGAGTTCCGCGAGCTGTCGATCGAGGAGTCGCTAGCGCGGGCGCGAGACGGAGTCCTCGAGTGCTTCGCCGAGGCCGACCGTCGAGCGTCGAGCGGTCAGGCCTGACCGTGGTCAGGCGAGCCCCTGCGGTCAGGGCACGACCTGACAACGATGTGCAGCCGCCCGCGAGGCGTGCCACACTGACGCGCACCATGGACCGAGAGCGCGACGTAGGCGGTCTCGAGCTGATCAGCAAGGCCGGTGCGGTGCTCGACCTGCTCGAGACCTCCGGGCCCACCAGTGCCGCGGATCTCGCCGTTGCGCTCGGTGAGCCGCTGAGCTCGGTCTACCGCCTCATGCAGAGCCTGACGGCCACCGGTTGGGTCGATCGACCGGCCAAGCGCGGGCCCTACCGCCTGGGTCTGACCTGGATGACCATCGGCGGCCTCATCGAGGACAACCTCGACATCCGGGAAGCCTGTCTTCCAGCGCTGCGCTCACTCGTGACGTCGACGGGGGCCACCAGCTTCCTGTGCGTGCGTCGCGGGTCCCGCGCGGTCTGCCTCGAACGCGTCGAGGGCATCTCGGTGCAGTCGCTGGCCATGCAGCTGGGCAGCTCGTTGCCCCTGTACGCAGGAGCCGCGCCGCGGGCGCTCCTCGCGTACCTGTCGCAAGCTGAGCGGGACGATGCGCTCGCCGAGAGGAACGGGTTCCGCGAAGACCCGCCGCGACCTGGGCGTACCGCTATCGAGTCCGACGTCGCGAAGACCTTGGCGCAGGGCTACGCCCTGTCCGAGGGTGACGTGACCCCGGGAGTAGCAGCGCTGGGCGCGCCGGTGTTCAACCACCGCGGTGAGGTGGAGGGCGCCATCTCCATCAGTGGTCTCACCCACCAGGTGCTCGGTCGCGACGTCTTCGAGCGGAACCTCGGCCTGCTCCGTTCGTCGGCAGCGGGGTCGAGCGCGGCGCTCGGTTGGGAGGGCTGATGGCCGACGAGCAGACCATGGGCATCGTCCGCCGCTCCTCACAGGTCGTTCAGCTGGTCGCGGCCCGAGGCGCACTCGCCATCGCCGAGGTCGCAGAGCAGGTGGACATGCCGCGGGCGAGCGTCTACCGCTTGACCGAGGCCCTGGTGAAGGCACGACTCGTCGAGGTCGGGGCCGACGGGAAGGTGCGTCCCAGCCTCCGGTGCCTACGGCTGAGCGAGTCCACCCGCGCCGGGCTGCAGGAGTGGTCAGCCGCCCGAAAGGTGCTGGACTCGTTGTCCGCCACTACTGGCCTGACGACCTACCTCAGCGTCCCGGTCGGCGACCAGGCCCTGTGCATCGACTGGGCCCGCGGCCGTGGCATCAGCGTCCTCGCGCTCAAGCCCGGCAGGACGCTGCCCCTGTACGCGGGAGCGGCGGGGCGAGCGACCTTGGCCTTTCGGTCCGATCCGCTGGAGCCCTACCTGCAGCACGGTCCCTTCCCAAGACTCACCCCTCACACCCTGACCACGGCTGGGCAGCTCCGCGACGACGTAGAGGCCAGCCTCGCGCGCGGCTACAGCGTTTCGGACGAGGACGTGACCATCGGCATCGGCGCTCTGGGCATCCCCGTCCGGGACGGCGACGGCAACCTGCGCGGAACTTTGTCGCTCGCTGGGCTCGCGACGGACGTCCGTGCACGAGATGCCGAGCTCGTCGCCGCTCTCACCGCCAGCGTAGCCCAGCTCAAGACCCGCGCCTGAGCCTGGTCGATGGACCTCGGGTCGTGACGAGGAGACGACAGGCGCCACGGGTCGACGACAGATCAGTTCCTGGTGGCTTCTGGCCGAGGTGACGTGCCACTACCAGGGGGTAGTCGTTCCGCCGACCGCCTCGGGCGGAACGACCTCTTCCCGGCTCGCTGTCGATCTGCCGGGTTGGCGCGTGCGGCCCGGCCGCGCATGCGGTGGACGAAGTCGTTCTCGGAGGACGCATGGCCTGGCCGAGCGTCATCAGAGCGGTTGGCCTCGACGTCGAGGGCACTTCTATCGCTGAATGTACAAGTTGTTCGCTGAGCGATAAGATGATCTGAAGGCGTTCGAGGGCGAGACGAGGTAAGGCAGATGCCGGGGATCTACGACGCGACCACCAGCACGTCGAGCGCGGATGCCGGCCTGTCGCACCTTCGTCAGGCGGAGACGGTCGCTCAGGAACAGCCGGTCGTGCCGGTCTTCTTCCTCTCCGACTCGACCGGGATCAGCGCGGAGACCATGGGCAACGCGATCCTCATCCAGTTCCCGTTCCTGCGCTTCGAACGGCGTCTGATCCCCTTCATCACCTCGGTCCAGGAGGCCCGCAAGGTGGTGGCGGTGCTGGACGAGGCCATGAAGGGCCCAATGACTCCGCTCGCGTTCACGACGGCAGCCGTCGATGAGATCCGCGCCGAATTGCACAATTCTCAGTGCCCGATCATCGACTTTTTTGACATCCACATGAGCCGCGTCGAGTCGATCCTCCAAGCCCGCGGCGAGCGTGTGGCGTCGCAGCTGCACGGTGTCGGTGACATCCGCCGCTACAACGCGAGGATGGCGGCGGTCGAGTACGCGATCGAGCACGACGACGGGCAGAGCCTTCGGGCGCTGGACAAGGCCGACGTGATCCTGGTGGCTCCGTCCCGGTGTGGCAAGACCCCCACGACGATGTACCTCGCTCTGCAGCACGGCCTCTTCGTGGCGAACTACCCGTTGGTCGACGAGGACCTCGGCACCACCGAGCTGCCCCGGCCACTCCGCAACCTGGGGAGCCGTTGCTTCGGCATCACCACGACCCCCGACCGGCTGCGCCAGGTCCGGCAGGAGCGCCGGCCCAATTCCCGCTACGCCTCGCTGCAGCAGTGCGCGTGGGAGCTGCGGCGCGCCGAGCAGCTCTTCGCGGCCCAGAACCTTCCGGCCATCAACTCCGCGACCAAGTCGGTCGAGGAGATGTCCGCCGTCATCCTGCAGAACCTCCATGCCCACACGGGTACGAAGCACCAGAAGGAGAAGTCGTGAGCGCGAACGTCGTGTGGTTCTCGAAAATCGGGCTAGCCGACCTCGACCGAGTCGGCGGGAAGAACGCCTCACTCGGGGAGATGGTGACGAACCTCGCCCAGGCCGGGGTGCGGGTCCCTGACGGGTTCGCCACGACCGCCGACGCCTACCGGCGGTTCGTTGCCCACGACGACCTCTCGGGGGTCATCACGGGCCACCTCAAGGGCCTCGACGTCGAGGACGTCGTCCGGCTCAGCGAAGTGGGTGCCGCCATCCGCGGCGCCATCCTGGTGCAGCCGTTCCCCGACGACCTCGAGCAGGACATCCGCGCCACCTTCGCTGAGCTGACCGGGGGTGACGACGAGCGTGCGGTGGCCGTCCGATCCAGCGCGACCGCCGAGGATCTGCCCGACGCCTCGTTCGCGGGGCAGCAGGAGACGTTCCTGAACATCCGCGGCATCGAGGCGGTGCTCCAGGCCGTTCGCGAGGTCTTCGCGTCGCTGTACAACGACCGGGCCATCGCCTACCGGGTCCACCACCAGTTCGCGCACGAGGCCGTTGCGCTGTCTGCCGGCATCCAGCAGATGGTGCGTTCCGACATCGGCGCCGCCGGCGTGATGTTCACCATGGACACCGAGTCCGGTTTCGACCAGGCGATCTTCATCACCTCGTCCTACGGTTTGGGCGAAGCGGTTGTGCAGGGCGCGGTGAATCCCGACGAGTTCTACGTTTACAAGCCGGCGCTCGTGGCGGGCCGGCCGGCTGTCCTGAAGCGCGGCCTGGGGGACAAGGCCATCAAGATGATCTACACAGACGACCCGACCGTGGGCAAGACCACCGCCTTCGTCGACGTCGACCCGCAGCAGCGCGCGCAGTTCAGCCTCGACGACGCCCAGTTGACCGAGCTCGCGCGGCACGCAGTGACCATCGAGCAGCACTACGGCCGTCCGATGGACATCGAGTGGGGCCTCGACGGTCTGGACGGCCACCTATACATTCTCCAGGCCCGCCCAGAGACGGTCCGTTCGCGGGAGTCGAGCGGACGGGTGCACCGCTACAAGCTGCTCAGCACCGGGACAGCCTTGGTCGAGGGGCGCGCCATCGGGCAGCGGATCGGCTCGGGTGCGGTGCAGATCCTCGCCTCGGTGGAGGACATGCACACCTTCACGCCCGGCGGGATCCTCGTCGCCGAGATGACGGACCCCGACTGGGAGCCGATCATGAAGCGCGCCTCCGCCATCGTCACCGAGCGAGGTGGTCGGACGTGTCACGCCGCGATCATCGCCCGCGAGCTGGGGATTCCGGCCATCGTCGGGACCGGGACTGCCACCCGCGATCTCGAGCCGGGCCGTCTGGTCACGGTGTCCTGCGCGGAGGGCGACACCGGCTTCGTCTACGACGGGATCCTGGATTTCGTCGTCGAGGAGACCGAGCTCGACACGATGCCTGACGTAGCGGTCAAGATCATGATGAACGTGGGGACGCCCGACCAGGCCTTCGCATTCTCCCAGATCCCCAACGCTGGGATCGGACTCGCCCGCCTCGAATTCATCATCAACCGCCAGATTGGCATCCACCCCCGCGCCCTCCTCGACTTCGACACGTTGGCGCACCCGCTGCGCGACCAGGTGGCGGCCGCGACGGCTGCCTACCCGAGCCCGCGAGACTTCTTCGTGAGCCGGGTGATCGAAGGGGTCGCCACCCTGGCGGCGGCTTTCGCGCCGGAGCCGGTCATCGTGAGAATGAGCGACTTCAAGTCGAACGAGTACGCCAACCTAGTCGGGGGAGATCTGTACGAGCCCGACGAGGAGAACCCGATGATCGGGTTCCGGGGGGCGTCGCGCTACCTGTCGTCCGACTTTGCCGACTGCTTTGCGATGGAGTGCGAGGCGCTGCGCTACGTGCGGGACGAGATGGGCCTGACCAACGTCAAGATCATGATCCCGTTCGTTCGGACGTTGACCGAGGCGGAGGGGGTCATCGACCTCCTGGCCAGCCACGGGCTGCGGCGGGGTGAGAACGACCTGCAGGTGATCATGATGTGCGAGGTGCCGTCCAACGCGATCCTGGCCGACCGATTCCTCGACCACTTCGACGGCTTCTCCATCGGCTCGAACGACCTCACCCAGCTGACGCTGGGGCTGGATCGCGACTCGGCGCTGATCGCGTCCAGCTTCGACGAACGCGACCCGGCCGTGAAGTCCTTGATCAGCACTGCGATTCAAGCCTGCCGGAGCCGCGGCAAGTACGTGGGCATCTGCGGCCAGGGACCCAGCGACCATCCTGATCTCGCCGACTGGCTCCTGGACCAGGGCATCGAGTCGATGTCGCTGAACCCGGACACGGTGGTCGACACGTGGACCCGGCTTGCCGGGATCACCGCCGCCGACGTGGTCGAGCGCGTCCTGCCGCACTGGCGCGAGCTCCCGTGAGAGGCCAGCACAGCGAGCTCCGTCCGGCCTCGCGGCGGCTCCTGATCATGGGTCCGCCGGGTGCGGGCAAAGGGACGCAGGCCGCGGCGATTGCCGGGCGGCTGCAGGTTCCGGCCATCTCGACCGGCGACATGTTCCGTGCGTTGCAGCACGCGAGCACGTCGCTCGCGTCGAAGGTGCGCGGCATCATGGCGGCCGGCGGCTACGTGGACGACGCGACTACCAACGCGATCGTCACCGACCGCCTGGAGGCGGCAGACTGCCGGAACGGGTTCCTGCTCGACGGCTACCCCCGGACGCTGGACCAGGTCGCGTACCTCGACGAGTTCCTCGCGGCGAGTGGCACCCGCCTTGACACCGTGCTGAGCCTGCAAGCTGACGAGGAGGAGGTCGTTACCCGGCTCGTCGCCCGCGGCCGGCAGCTGAGCCGCTCGGACGACGCTGCCGCGACCATCCGAACGCGGCTGGCCGTGTACCGCGAGCAGACCGCACCACTGCTCGACACGTATGCCATCCGCGGCCTGCTGCTGCCCGTCGACGGCATGGGCGCGGTCGACGAGGTCGCGGAACGCATCACCCAGGCCCTGCGTGAGCAGCCGACCATCGCACCTTTCACCTCTTCGACCTCTTAAGGAACCATGGCCACCCCCAGTCCCGGATACTCGATCACCGTCCGCGTCGAGGCGCCCACCGATCCCGCTGCGATCGCTCGCCTTTCAGAAGCCGTCACCGGCGCGGGTGGCGCCATCACGGCCCTGGACGTTGCCGAGTCGCACCCGCGGGCCCTTGTCGTCGACGTCAGCTGCAACGCCAGCGACACCGCGCACGCCGACGAGATCACGGCCGCCATCGAGCAGCTGGAGGGGTTCGCGGTCCGGAAGGTGTCGGACCGCACCTTCCTGATGCACCTCGGTGGGAAGATCGAGGTGACGCCGAAGGTTGAGCTCAAGCACCGCGACGACCTGTCTCGTGCCTACACGCCTGGCGTGGCGCGGGTGTGCCTGGCCATCGTGGAGAACCCCGCCGACGTCCGCCGGCTGACGATCAAGCGCAACACGGTCGCCGTGGTGACCGACGGGTCGGCCGTCCTGGGTCTGGGGAATATCGGGCCGGCCGCAGCCCTACCGGTCATGGAGGGCAAGGCAGCCCTGTTCAAGAGGTTCGGTGGGGTCGACGCGTGGCCGGTCTGCCTGGACACCCAGAACGTCGACGAGATCGTGCAGATCGTGAAGGCGATCGCCCCGGTCTACGGCGGCGTCAACCTCGAAGACATCTCCGCGCCCCGGTGCTTCGAGATCGAACAACGGCTGCGCGCCGAGCTCGACATCCCCGTCTTCCACGACGACCAGCACGGCACCGCGATCGTCGTCTCGGCCGCCCTCATCAACGCGCTCCGCGTCGTTGGCAAGAAGATTGATGAGGTGAACATCGTGGTCTCCGGCGCCGGCGCCGCCGGATCGGCGATCATCCGGCTGCTCCACCTGCAGGGCGCACGGAAGATCATCGCGTGCGACATCGACGGAGTCGTACACCGCGCGGCACCTGGGGACCAGACGATGCGCCGTTGGCTCGTCAAGAACACCAACCCGGACAAGCGCACTGGGACCCTACGGGACGTCCTCGCGGGCGCGGACGTCTTCATCGGGGTCTCCGCTCCGAACCTTCTCACCGGGCAGGACATCGCCGGAATGGCCACCGACGCCGTGGTCTTCGCCCTCGCGAACCCGACCCCCGAGATCGACCCCGTCGAGGCTCAGCAGCACGCCGCGGTCGTCGCCACCGGGCGAAGCGACTATCCCAACCAGATCAACAACGTCATCGCGTTCCCGGGCTTCTTCCGCGGGCTCCTCGATGCAGCCCGAACCGACATCACCGACACCATGCTGATCGCGGCCGCACAGGCCATCGCCGACCGGGTTGCTCCGGAGGAGCTAAACGCCAGCTACATCGTCCCCAGCGTGTTCGACCCCGCAGTGGCCGGCGCCGTTGCCGAGGCCGTCCGCAACGCACCCGCAGACTGAGCCGAACTCCAGAACCCATCCGAAGGAGCACCAATGACCGTTGCCGTCGCCCACCAAGTCGCTTCCGCGTCCAACCAGATCGCGCTGCAGGTCGCAGCGCGCGAGGCAGCGTTAAGGCATACCGATCTCGCCGTCCTCCACATTGTGAACTCGCTCGACCTCGACGTGAGCGAGGCCTACCAGCAGGGTCTGTCCGACGAGGTCGACAAGGCACTCGGGGCTGCTGACGCTGTGGAGGTGTCCTGGCACCTCCATCTCAGCGTGGGAGAGGACGACGTCGCCGAGAAGGTGCTGGCCCTGGCCAAGCAGGTCGACGCGTCGCTCCTCGTCATCGGCGCGCGCCGCCGCTCACCCATGGGCAAGTTCCTTCTTGGCAGCATCACCCAGACCCTCATCCTCGACGCCGACATGCCTGTCGTGGTCGTCAAACCGAGCCGCTGAGTGCCGTGCCACCATTCGCGAGCTTGCCGCCGCCCGCCGGCCCTAGCGAGACGCCGTACACGACTTGTCCTGCCGTGCCGTTCTCGAGCAACTCGGCCGGGAGGTTGGTGACCTTCGGGCAGCTGAGTGGTCGACGTGAGGAGCATCGAACGCCTGATGACCGACAAGGCCCGGCCTGCCTCTACTCTCTACGCGAAACCGTTAAGATCTCGTCAAACCCCACCGGCCCGTGCTGGCGACCCCAATCACGCCGGGGATCGACCGAGGTCGCCAACCGCGCCTCACTTACCCTTCCCGACAGGCGACGGTCAGACGTCGCCTCGGCCCAAGAGCGACATCACGTCATCCCCGGGCTGCGATCAGGCACGTAGTGCCGCTACCTGAAGGTAATCGACATGGCAACGAGCAGACAGTTTTTCCAGCCAGAGCCGAGGGTGTGGTGACCGCGGTGACCCAGTCCTTGCCAGGGGAGGCCGTCGGACTGGTTGTGCACGCAGCGGGCGACGCGCGCGTCGAAGTTGTTCCGGTCCGTTCACCGCAACCGCACGAAGCGGTGATCGAAGTCCGTTACGGCGGAATCTGCGGATCCGACCTGCACTACTGGCTGCACGGAGCAGCGGGCTTGTCGATCCTCCAGGAACCGCTGCTGCTCGGCCACGAGATCGTCGGCATCGTGCACACCGCCGCAGCCGACGGGACCGGACCACGCGCCGGTTCCCCGGTTGCGGTACACCCCGCTCGACCGGACGCCCGCAACGGCACCCTCCCGTACCCCGCGGATCGTCCCAATCTTTCCCCCACCTGCACTTACCTCGGCAGCGCCGCTCACTATCCCCACGCTCAGGGCGGGTTCGTCCGCTACTTGACGCTGGCCAGCGAGATGCTCCGCGCCCTGCCGGTCAATCTGCCGTTGCGGACCGCCGCGGTCATCGAACCCGCCAGCGTGGCCTGGCACGCCGTGGGCCTCGCGGGCGACGTCTTAGGACGCCGAGTTCTCGTCGTCGGTGCCGGGCCGATCGGCGCGCTGGTCATCGCCGTACTGGCCCGGGCTGGGGCCGCAGAGATCATCGCGGTCGACCTGCACGAGCAGCCGTTGGCCCGAGCCCGCGCCCTTGGTGCCACCAGCACCCTGCTGGCTAGCGATGCTGAGGCGCTCGCAGCCGTCCAGCCGGACGTGTCCATCGAGTCCTCCGGCACCGCCGCCGGACTCAGCACCGCCATCACGTCAACCGCGCGCGGGGGTCGGGTCGTGATGCTCGGGCTGCTTCCTCCGGGCCCCCAGCCTGTGCCCGTCGCGACGGCCATCGTCCACGAGCTCGAGCTGGTCGGCTCATTCCGGTTCAACGACGAGATCGAGGACGTCATTGCCGCACTCGCTGACGGCTCGCTTGCCGTCGACGCCGTCGTCACCCATGAGTTCCCCATAAGCGATGCACTCGCCGCCCTGCAGACGGCTCGTGACCCGCAACAGTCGAGCAAGGTGTTGTTGACCTTCGACCACTGAGCGCAGCTGTCAACTAGAGCCTCGAACGCGTAAGCCGCCTCCACGTTTGCGGGGGCGGCCTAGTGTCCGTTCGTCCCCACGAGACGGAGGCGTTCTTTGGCAAGTCGAACGAACGTCGCGGTCGAGATCAACCCGATCGCTCCTGAAGTGATGCTGCGGCCGCAGCAGCGGGCGGTGTCGAGAAGAGAAGGTCAGCCGGCCACACGTCGTTGACCAACCTGCGGTAGGCCCCTTCAGCCCGTTCGGGACTTGGAGGTCCCTCACTTGACACGATGGCGTCGATGAAGATCGGGGCCTAGACGCCGTCAAGGGCGGGTTGGCCCACTCGACCATCTTTTCCATCACCTTGTCGGTGATGCTGACCACGACCCCGAACGTGCACCGTGCACCTGATCTGCAACACCTTCCGCCTCGCCTCGAGTGGCGGCGAGCCGGCAATGGCCTTCCAGGACACCGCTGAGGCGATCGGTCGGCTCCTGGACGTTCCAACCAGGTCGTCAGGCATCGGCGCAATCGGCGCGTCTCTTCGGGGCCGCGGAAGGTCCTCGCGGAGCGGTGCCACTGGCGTGACTGGCTGATGTGCTCATTGAACGGCGGGTCGACCTTGTTGCGGTTTTACTAACGGCTGCAGGGCGGTTGTCGGCAAACCTGCCGTTGAGGGGCGCGTTCGGTGTCGCACCGGATCTGTCAGCCAGTGACGCGGATCATTGCGGGAGGCAGGTTGTCGAAAGAGCTTGGCGGCAACCCGTCGTCGGGTAGCTTGACGGCGAGCACCGGGACCGGGCTGTTGAGCAGCAACTGCTGACTCAGGCTGCCAAGGATGGCTTTGCCAACTGGGGTGCGTCGGGCGACGCCGATGACGAGGCGGGTGGCGTCGCGTGCCTCGATCTCGCCGAACACAGCATCGGCGGAGTCTTCTTTACTCAGTCCTCTGCGGTCCACGACGGTCACATTGATACCGTCGGTGTCCAAGTCTGTCACGTCCAGCTCCGTGGTGCGAAGGTTGACGGCGACGAGGTCGGTACCGAGTTGCTTGGCTTCGGCGACTGCCTCGACCAGGGCGTGGTGGCCTACCCTACTGTCGGTGACGGCGGCGATGATGGTCACGGTCGTTTCCTCTTCTTGATGAGATTCGGCGGCTCACTGCTTCTCGCAATAGGGCATTTGCGGCTGATCTCCCTATGCTCGTTGAGCGCCTTGACGGAATTGTCTGCGCAGCTCACTTGCGGTCGTAGAACACGCCTGCGAACGGGAGGCGGCGGTTGAGGGAGCTGTAGAGTTCGCCGCTCAGCAAGTCTTCTTCAAGGGCTTCCAGGCTGCGGCCGCGAGTTTCGGGGACTTCGTGCCACAGGAACCCGAGGAAGATGACGCCCAGGGCTGCGAAGATGAAGAAGACGTTCAGGCCGAGTTTGTCGACCAGGGTCGGGATGAACAGCGCTTCGATGCCGTTGACGAACCAGCCGCAGAACACCGAGATGCCGATGGCCAAACCGCGGATCGCCAGCGGGAAGATCTCGGCGAGCCACACCCAGACGGCGACGTTGAGGAAGCTCTGCATCGACAGCACGAAGAGGAATACCAGCACGGCGATCACGTACGGGCGGGCGGGGCTGCTCTCAGGCATCAACTTTCCGACGATGCCCACAACGAGGTGGCAAGCGGTGGTGAGGGACAGGCCGATGAAGAACGTCTTACGGCGGTCGAGCCGGTCCATGTTGCGCAGCGCGATGATGCCGCCGATGACGGCGGCCAGGCCGAAGGCGGTGGCGGAAACCAACGCCTTGGATTCGGTGAATCCGGAGGCCTCCAGGACCCGGGGTCCGTAGTACATGATCGCGTTGATGCCGGTGAGCTGCTGGGTGACCGAGACACCGATGCCGACGAACACGATCCGCCGCAGCCATCTGTTGGCGGCAACGTCTTTGAAGCTGAGCCGGTTGCCGCCGCCCTTCTCCTCCTCGGCAACCTTTATCACCTGGGCGAACTCCGCCTCGGCGCGATCCTCGGAGCGCACCGTCTTGAGCACGGTAAGCGCTTGACTGGTGCGGCCCTTTTCGATCAGCCAGCGGGGTGACTCCGGCATCCGCAGCATGCCGATGAACAGCGCGATCGCCGGAACGGCGCAGACTCCGAACATGACCCGCCACAGTCCTTCGACGTCGCCGAGCGTGGCATTGAGGATCGCGTTGACGGTGAAGGCCGCGAACTGGCCGACGACGATGGCCAACTCGTTGCGACCGGTGATCGAGCCGCGGATCTCAAACGGCGCCAACTCGGCCAGATAAACCGGTACGACCGTCGAGGCCCCGCCGACCGCCAAGCCGAGGATGATCCGGCCGACGACCAGCATGGCAAACCCGGGCGAGGTGACGACGAACCCGACTCCAGTGAAGAACATGATCGAAAGCACGATGATCGTCGTGCGTCGACCGATTTGATCGGACAATCGGCCGCCGATGAACGCGCCCACCGCAGCCGCGAACACGAGGGAACTGATTACGACGCCCGTCTGCAGCAGGGTCAGTCCGAGCTCTTGGGCCATCGGCCCCTCGGCGCCGCTGGACACCCCGGTGTCGTAGCCGAACAGCAGGCCACCGAAACAGGCGACGATCGAGATCAGGCCGATCCGTTTGCGGTGCGGCCCAGCGGTCAGGAGCGGCAGAGAAGCTTCCACCGAACTGACTCCATGAGAAACAGACATCAAGAACTCCTTCGTCTCGACTCCGAACAGGCACACCCCGGCTCGGTTCTCTGGCTGTCGGTGAACCTATCTGCTGCCGGACAAGATGTCCAGCCAACGATAAGTTGCGCCCCTTACGAGGGTGTGGTCGGTGTGGCGATCTCCTCCGACAGCGGTTGGTGGCGGCGAGCAAGTCGAGGCAGGGCCACTTGGTTGCCTGCTCGGCGTCTCCAAGGTCGTCGTGATTGGGGCGAAGCCGGGCGCAGGCGGTGACCCTCGACGCCGTGCTCAGGTGACGCAGCTGCTCGCGCAACTTCTCGGGACCGGTAACAGGAGCGCTTCAATTTGATTGGTGGCCTGCTTGTCGGTCCCCGTGGTGGCCCTGGCTCAGTCCATGACCAGTCCGCCGTCGACGACGAGGTTTTGGCCGGTGACTGCCCTGGCCCAGGGGGAGGCGAAGAACAGCACTGCGTCGGCGAATTCTTCCGGTGTGGTGACGCGACCCAGCGGCGTGGTGGAGGCGATGAGGTCGAATACCGCCTCCGGGGTGGCCGCGCTGGCGTCGGTGGTGCGTAGCAGGCCGCCGGAGACCATGTTCACTGTGATGCCGTGCCGGCCCAGGTCCTTGGCGCCCGTCCGGGTCAGGGACAGCAGGGCGGCCTTGGCGGCGGTGTAGTCGTGGTAGGGCACCACGGGGTTCTGGAACAGGTTGGTGCCGATGTTGACGATCCGGCCGAAGCGCTGCTCGGCCATCTGGGGCAGCGCCGCTTGGATGGTGTTGAGGGCGCCGCGGACGCTGCCGCGGAACTGGGCATTGAACTCCTCCCACCCGATGTCGGCCAGCCCCGGCCGTGCGTCGCCGTTGAAGGAGAAGTTCGCGAGCGCGTTGTTCACCACGGTGGTCACCGGGGCGCCGAAGTGTGCGCGCCCCTGCTTCAGCATGGTGGTGACCTGTTCGGGTTTGGTGACGTCGGCCTGCAGGGCGACCACCTGGCCGGCTTCGTAGCGGTCGGTGAGCTCGTGCGCCCCGGCGCTGCTGCTGCGGTAGTTGACGAGCACGCGGGCTCCCTGGCCGGCGAAGGCATCGGCGATGTGACGGCCCAGGCCGCGGCCGCCGCCGGTGACCAGGACGACCTGATCGGCGATCTGCATCAAGCTTCCTTCGTCGGGGTGGGTGGGAACGGGGTGGGAGCCACGGGCCCGGGTTTCCGCCCGGTCTATGCCTGGTTGGTCGCGAGGTCGGCCAGACCCGCCCAGGGGGAGGACGCGAGCGCGCGCTGGCGCCGGGGGATGCGGCCGGCGAGGTGGGCCGCCCGGCCGGCCTGGACGGCTAGGCGCATGGCGTGGCCCATCAGTTCGGGGTCGTGGGCGCGGGTGACCGCGGTCGCGAGCAGTACGGCGTCGCAGCCGAGCTCCATGGCCAGCGCGGCGTCGGAGGCGGTGCCGATGCCGGCGTCGAGCACGACGGGTACGCCGGCGCGCTCCACGATGAGGGCGATGTTGTGCGGGTTGAGGATGCCCAGGCCGGTGCCGATCGGCGCGCCCAGGGGCATCACGGCCGCACAGCCGACCCGTTCCAGCCGCAGGGCCAGGGCTGGGTCGTCGTTGCTGTAGGCGAGCACGGTGAAGCCGTCGTCCACCAGCTGCTCGGCGGCGTCGAGCAGCTCGACCCCGTCGGGCAGCAGCGTGTCCTCGTCGGCGACGACTTCGAGCTTCACCCAATCGGTGCCGAGGGCCTCTCGACCCAGGCGCGCTGTCAGCAGCGCTTCTCTGGCCGTGCGGCAGCCTGCCGTGTTCGGCAGCACCTGGACCTCCACTGACCGCAGGACGTCCAGCAGGGAGCCGCGGGTGGTCGGGTCGACGCGGCGCATCGCCACGGTGGTGATCTCGGTGCCGGAGGCGCGCAGGGCCCGTTCCAGCACGTCGTGGTTGGCCGCGCCCCCGGTCCCGGTGATCAGCCGGGAGCCGAAGGACCGGCCTGCGATCACCAGCGGGTCGTCCACGGCTCGCACGGCCGTCGATGTGCTCGTCATCCGCCCGCCACCGCCTGCAGGATCTCCAGCCGGTCACCGGCGGCGACCGTGGTGGTGTCCCACCGCCCGGCCGGAACGACCTCCTCGGCCAGCGCGACCGCTGTCCCTGCGCCGCCACCGCGGACGAAACGGTGGACGACGTCGGCCACGGTGTCCCCCTCGGCCACGTCCACCACCTCCCCGTTGACCGTCACGTCCATGCTCCTGCTCCCTCTCGTCGTTCCGCTACCGCGGTCCGCGGCGGTCCGAACCTGTCCGGTCGGCAGGGCTGCACCAACGCTGACAGCTCCGCACCACTGACCACCGCGGCCACCGCGTCGGCGGTCACGCCCGACAGCAGGACGCCGTTGCGTCCGTGGCCGGTGGCAAGCACCAGACCGGCCACATCACCTTCGCCGATCAGGGGCAGGTTGTCGGGGGAGCCCGGCCGGCAGCGCGCGGCGACCTCCACGAACTCGAGCTCGCCCACCGCGGGCAGCAGCGCCTGCGCGTCCCGCAGCAGCTCGTAGACGCCACCCGCTGTGGTAACCGCGTCGAACCCGCGCTCCTCCGTCGTCGCCCCCACAACCAGCTCGCCGTCACGGCGCGGCACCAGGTAGACGTCGCGGTCGTGCACGACCCCGCGGACCGTCCGCTGCAGGACGTGCTGCCCGGGCGGCATCCGCAAGCGGGCGATCTGGCCCGCGACGGGGCGTACCGGGGCGTGGGACCCGGCGTGCGCGCCGGTGGCCAGCACGACCCAGTCGCTCGGCACCAGCCCCCCGTCGGCGAGCCGGACTCCGCGAACACGCCCGTCCAGGACCTCGACCTCGCCGTGCGCAGCCAGCACCTCGACCCCGGCAGCTCCGGCGGCGGCCCGCAGGGCGGTCAGCAGGCGGCGGGGGTCGACCTGGTGGTCCCCGCGCACCAGCGTCCCACCGGAGACGGCCGGGTCGAGCAACGGCTCCAGGCGCCGGCACTCACGCCCGGTGAGCGCCTCGACGTCGAGGCCCAGGCGCTGTTGGGTCCTGCGCAGGTCGGCCTGGCGGGCCCGGTCGTCGGCGCCCAGCGCCACCACGAGGGTCCCGCAGTCCCGGTAGCCGGGATCCAGCTGGCTCGCCGCCGCGATGTCGGCGACGTAGCCCGGGTAACGGACGGCGGCGTCCAGGCTGAGCTGGAGGAGCGCCTGCTCGCCGTGGTGCAGCTCGCTGACCGGTGCGAGCATGCCCGCGGCTACCCCTGAGGCTCCCGAACCTGGCGCCGGGTCGAGCTGGAGGACCGACATCCCGCGTTGCGCGACCCGCCAGGCTGCGGCGGTCCCGATCACCCCGCCGCCCACGACGACCACGTCCCACGCCACGGCGGCGACACCGGTGGTGGACTGCACGAGGACCAGCACTCCCTTCGCCGGCATGATCCGGAGCAGGTTCGACGGTCGGCGAGTGCGCTCGCCCTCTCAGCCCGCGCCCGGGCTCCCGTGGGGTCCTCAATATAGCCGCCGCCGGTGACGGGCCGCCCGTGGGCCGGGTGGCAGGATGCGTCGCGTGCTGCCCGCCGACCGTCTCCAGTCCCTCGCCGACGCCCGGTTGTACCTGTGCACCGACTCCCGCCGACGGCAGGGCGATCTCGAGGCATTCCTCGACGAGGTGCTGGCGGCCGGGGTGGACGTCGTGCAGCTGCGCGAGAAGGGCCTGGAAGCCGCGGAGGAGCTGGAGCTGCTAGCCGTGATGAGCGCAGCCGCGCGACGACACGGCCGGCTCGTCGCCGTCAACGACCGGGCCGACCTGGCCGTGCTGGCCGGCGCCGACATCTACCACACCGGTCAGCGGGACCTGGCGCCCGCCGCCGCGCGCTCGTTGCTCGGTCCCGATGTCCTCATCGGGCGGTCCACCCACTCCGCCGCCCAGTTCGATGAGGCGGTCGCCGACCCGGACGTCGACTACGCCTGCACCGGCCCCACCTGGGCGACCCCCACCAAGCCGGGCCGGCCTGCCACCGGTCTCGAGCTGCTCCGCCACGCCGCGGCCAGCGGAACCGACCGTCCGTGGTTCGCTATCGGCGGCGTCGACCTGCGCACCGTCGAAGCCGCGGCGGACGCCGGCGCCAGACGGGTCGTCGTTGTGCGGGCCATCACCGACGCCGACGACCCTGCAGCGGCCACCCGGACCCTACTGGGCCACCTCCCTCCACCCTGAGGTCCAGTAGAGCAAAGGTGGGCCGGCCAACATCACACGATGTCCACACGGTCGAGCGTGAGAGAACTCAGCTACCCAGCCGTGACTGACGCGGCGCTCACGCGCGGGTGCTGTCGGGTGACATGAGGTAGCCCTTCGCTCAGGTCGGGCCGCCGCGATGCTGCTGAGCAGTTCCGAGCTCGCAAGTTCCTCGCCGAACTCCGCCGTCACCACCTGGTCGGGTCCATGGGCCAGGTCGGCGCCGCCGGGGACAACGCCGCCATGGAGTCGTTCTTCGCCCTGCTGCAGAAGAACGTGCTCGACCGGCGCCGGTGGAACACCCGACAGGAGCTACGGATCGCGATCATCACCTGGATCGAACGCACCTACCACCGTCGACGCCGACAGACCCGGCTCGCCGGTTGACCCCCATCCAGTACGAGACCATCATGACCACAACCCAGGCGCTCACCGCCTGACTTACCTGTCACCTACTTGTGCAGCAGTCCCAACTTCGTGTCAGCGGCGCTTGAACAGTCTGACCATCGCCTGTTCAGTCACGGCAGCCACCGCCGCTTCGCTGAACGTCCCACCTGCGGACACCGACCGTTCCGGTAGGGGGTCGTGAGCTGGTGCCACAGGCTAGGTGAGTCGCCCTCGTCGGGGCATACCGGCTTCTGTGAGCGTGCAGCCATGGCGATGAAGTGGACGCTGGGTGTGACGCTGAGGACCCGCATCGGATCGCGAGTTCTGGGCTTTCGCACTCGGCTACGTCAGTGAAGCTGGCTACGACGATCCTGACGGTGCGGTGATCGTCGATCCGGACGGGCAAGGTCTGGCCGTCGGCTTTCTGCGGGTGCCGGAGGGCTCGGCGTTGATCCCGGTCGCGACCAGGGTGTGGACGCCGACGACCCGGCCGCCTTCGCGGACCTTCAGCACCAGCGCGTCGGCCGCGACGAACGTGAACCGACCGTCGAGGCGGCGGGTCCGGAACTGCTCGATGTGATCGTCGAGATCCTTCGCCATCTCGCTGACCTGGCTCTTCGACAACCCGGTGATCCCCAGCGACTGGACGAGCTTGGCCCAT
>Ga0210040_10001411_pt1 | contig 36327 bp, 26 predicted proteins | sample CryGeyCG12114_NA_FD_185462 | JGI IMG/M metagenome (GOLD analysis project Ga0210040, IMG submission 185462) | Groundwater microbial communities from aquifer - Crystal Geyser CG19_WC_8/21/14_NA (SPAdes) (version 2) | ecosystem: Environmental > Aquatic > Deep subsurface > Groundwater | place: USA...
AATGCCACAAGGGTGGGCCAAATTTTACCGTGCCAGATTAATGCCACAAGGGTGGGCCAAATTTTACCGTGCCAGATTAATGCCACAAGGGTGGGCCAAATTTTACCGTGCCATATCTCTTGAAAATGATCAGCCTGCGACTTGTCGAAGGTGTGGCGGGAACCAGCGGATAATTAACAAGTCTATTTTTTATGAACGCAAATCACAACTCACCGCTCTCGAAACGAAGCCACAGCTAATTAGTTAGTTAGTTAATAGATTTTTTTAGTCAGCTATCTTACTTTATTCGTGCAGTTAATGATCACGAAGAGTTAAATAAATTCGTTTGACTTGAATGCAATGTACTTTGACGATGACGATTATACTGTGTACAATTGTGAAAGAAACATTTTGGTGACGCTCGTTCTGTATTGTGTGAACGACTTTTGAATGCAACAAGACTTGTGCTAAATTGCAGGAGCAGTAGTAGTTTGTCAATAGGAAGCTACAAGAACATGGAGTGAATAAGTTGTTTAACATTTTAATTGTATTGGTTAGTTGGTGAGATTACCTGAAATGCACAAGTATTGGTCAATATTTTGTAATCTTTGTCGTCGATGCATTTCTTTCATGTCCTTCAACAAAAAAATGCACTTAAATCTATAGAGATACGAATTATAAATATAGGACGTGAATGTTTATCATCATCATCAGCTTATGGATTGTTAGTGGAAAATTATTACAAAAGAATGAGCTGATGATTCTAACAAATCGTAGCTAACTGATTGTAAGAATTTTACAAATGTGTAGTTGATTAGATCGCTCGGTGGCCGGCCATATTGTAAAGAATTTATCATTGTTGTGATTCACTATACTGTGTGACTATCCCAGTTGACTTTTTTTTAGTTCGTTGGTTAGTCAGTGAATTATTTATTTGTAACACCAACAAAACGGGTGTTGTTACATTCCATGTGTCTAATGCTTGATGTGTAGTCGTGTTTTTAATATAGTCGTTTGCTAGCACCGGCTCATTGTAAACGAATCTAAATTATATTATAATACTCCCTGTTAAAGTTTAGATTTTTTCTGTGTTAGAAGAGTCAAGAGTTTTATGAATTCTTGATTTGCCAGCATTTGGCAAATGAGAACTAATATGAGAAAGGCTTTTGATTCTGTGCACAGGGAACTTTTGTTACAAAAATTGAAAGATAAATATTGTATCAGTGATTTCTGGTTAATGGACTACTTGTCGGACAGATTCCAGTATGTAAGTCATGAAAAAACGGTATCCGCCTCTCATAAGACATACATTGGAGTTCCTCAGGGCAGCGTTCTTGGACCAAAATTGTTTTCACTATATATAAATGATCTGCCGGAGGTTGTTCAATTCAGTCTTCCTGAGTTGTTTGCGGACGACAGTAACTTTGTTTTTGTATGGTTTATTGATGACTTTGGGTCTCTAAACGCCAGTATTGAAACTGATATGCATGCTATTGTCGATTGGACAGTGAAAAATCAAATTCAACTAAATAAAAACAAAACAAAAGTTCTTTGTGTAGGTAGTAAGCGAAACCTTAAACACATCGAAGGCTTCTCGGTAAAATTTGACAACAATGTGATTTTGCCTGTTACTGAGTTAAAGTGTCTGGGTTTGATATTCGATTGCGAATTGAATTGGTCCACACACATTAATTCAATGGCTAAAATTTGCTACTATAGATTAAGAACTCTGTATAGTATTAAGGATTTTGTCTCAATGAACCAATTACAGGTTATAGGTGAAGCAATGATAATGTCAATTTTAAATTATATGTGTTCAATTTGGGGTGCACTACCAAAAAACACCTAAAAATAGTAGATAGAGTTATTCGACCACTAGCTCGACTGGTCTTACGGAAAAGTAAATTTGACTGTATTGCTTCACTTTATAACGAGTGATCTTCAGTGTTTATTTAGTGGTAATAATTCTGTCTTTCGTTCATTGTGCATTTTGTATAACTTGTATAAACATAACCAAATTGATTATTTTAGTGGTAACTTTGTTAGTTATCAACTTTTTCATGATCGCTCAACAAGACAATGCAATCATATTAAGCTAGATTATTATCCAAAGCATAAGTGGGGTTGTAGCACTTTCCAGTATAGAGCTATACAATCATGGAATAATTTACCCAATGAGGTTAAGGATATTCCATCTTATGGCTCATTCAAAATCAAATTAAAAGAGCACTTGCTAAAAAGTGCTGATCATTGAATATACTTGTTCTATTTGTCATATAATTTTACTAAAGTGACATCTTTTTGCATAAAGTGAGTATTTATTTAACAATTATATTACTTGATTTAATTTACCTGTTTGTGTGTGTATAAAACAATTATCTTATTGAATTCCTTTTTGTCGTAAGCGTCGTAAAATCCTGCAGTTGCAGGATGTCAGCTTGCAAAATGTGTACGTACTGATTGGATAAACTGAAATAAACCTTATTATTATTATATGCAATGCTACACATATTTACTAATACTTTGAATTCGTACTAAAGTAAACGCCTCGTATTGCTGAAAGGTTATATGGAAGTTCATGTCATCAATAGTTACTTCTACGAATTCACCTTCACTAATTGATCAACCTAACCAACGCAGAACGCAGCAAGAGCAAACTTGTATTGTATTAAGGTCATACTTGCATGAAACAAAGGCAAGGGTATTAAAGCTCATTTTTTGATAAAAAAAAGTTTCGTATTTAATAATTTTTTGAAAACCGATACGAAATATGAAATTTTTTGGGATTAAAATGGTTTAATTTATGTGTCAAACTATGCAGTACTTTTGCTGGAAAACTTATAACAGTTTAGCTTTAGTTAGTACAAAGACGATTTTCACACAAGTATAAAATTATCAAATTCATAACTTAATGACGAAGAAGGGAAAAAATTTAATTGCATATGGTTGTTTAGTTATTACGTTTGACACATTGGTGTATTTTCATCCGTTGGAAATTTACCAGAAGATTTAGGCATGCATGCAAGTTAGATTGATCACGTTTTTAATGGCATTTGTAAAATAAAATATGTGAGTCTATTTGGTACAGGTCTATAAGATTGCATCAAAATGATCATTTAATTTGCTAATAGCATCAACTTGTCATTTATTATTATAATGCCTGCGCATAGTAATAATATGAAGATGAGCAGATACACTAATGGCTACCTACCAATATGGTGCGGCCATTATGGTGCGGCCGTTATGGTGCGGCCACTATGGTGCGTACAATTCGGTGTGGGGATTCTATGGTGCTGGTTTTTTATGGCGCGCGACAATATGGTGCAATGGTGCGAAGAATTTTTTTGCTCTTTGGAATTTTTGGTGGCCCTTATAAGGGCCGTTTTTTAAATTGAGTGTTTCTAATGCTACAAGTGACTATATCTATACAAAATCAAAGTTGGAAACTATTCCTTTCACATGGTCAATGATAGGTTCATAGTCAATGATAAAGGTATTTCCCCTTACTGCTTTTAGTGAACTCTATTTTAAAACTGATGCTTGCATAGAGATTTCTTTACAAATAGAGTGGCTGATAGAATGCATTGAGAATTTCAATATGTGTACAACAAGTGCATTTGATTCTTACCTTATTTGCATATTAGTTCACATAATTTGTTAATAACCAAATCGCCATACTGCATAATTTTTTTTAGCAATCTTTTCACTCCACATTGTACATATTGCCTGTCATTGTCTATGTGAAAGGAATAGTTTCCAACATTGATTTTGTATAGATAAAGTAATTTAATTTGTAGCATTAGAACACTCAATTTAAAAAATCGCCCTTATAAGGGCCACCAAAAATTCCAAAGAGCAAAAATCTCTTCGCACCATTGTACCATATTGTCGCGCGCCATAAAAAACCAGCACCATAGAATCCCCACACCGAATTGTACACACCATAGTGGCCGCACCATTCTGATAGGCTCCGATAACTAATGTGGTTTATATGTGAGCACATACCCCCTACAATAAAAGCCCCTTTGCTGTGAGTACAACCAAGGGGCTTTTATTGTATTGAATTGGCAACTTACTTTTCTGACTTTGGCCCTTTTCATTACGTTATAATGGGGTAAGCCAAACTACAAAGTCCATTCATAAGCTATGCTGCTGACTAAATAAAATTATGAATGTAACCCAAATTCCAACTTACAACTTAAGTCATGATCCACACGCTAAATTCAAATGGTTGTTAAAACTAATGTTTTTTTGTATAATTGATGCCTTGAATTCTATGTATTGTAGTTGATTTGTAAGACACCATAGTCCACATAGACCTACAGTTATACTACAAAGTGTGAACAATATTAGCAAAAAAATAACAAAATTTATAGAGCATGCAATATGGTTTAAACAAATGTAGTAGGAGTCATTAAAAATTACGGCATAGTACTATGAATCTAGTCCACACACATGGACAAAGAATAATAGACCTCCTAGCAATGATTTTTCGTGTTGGTGGATTACACAAAGCACAAAAAATTTAAACAGTTTTGCATACATGTATCACAAGTGATTGCAAAACACTGTAATAATTATCAGCTTTTGTAGTCTCATAAACTGATACTGGGCAATTAAACTTCACACACATATGCATATACTTTTCCATCTTACAGCATCAAAAAACAGTACGCATTTAACATCAAGTTCGCACTATAAAAATATCTCACGCGTTGACTCAGTCAGTATTACATTTAATTATGAATTAAAGTGCAAAAACAATGCTTTTTTACACATGAAAAATCAATCAAAACTGTCACGACTTGTGTATCAACCATCGAAATATTCCTTTTGTACATACCACTGTGAGGGTGCGTCCAATAGGCCTCACCTAATCTCCCATCATCGATTACTTATACAATACCTACTTGCTAACTAACACAATTACAATAAACTTTACATGTATTATAAAACTTCCTGGTCAACTTTCCATTTCCTACCATTCATCCGACTTATCAATGAGGCATTCACTATGTATTTTTATTTACTCGTTCCCAAATCATCACAAAATTAGTCACCGCAATCCAAACAATTCATTAAAAAATCTGCAACTCCGGACGGACGGTTCATTATTGTCAACCACAAAGTTCTAACTAAGAGTTCATACATTATAATGATTTCTCGTGATTTTCAATTTCCTTCCTTTTAAACAACTACAACTGGAAGTAGAGTAAATATAATGCTAATTGTTTTCTGTCAGCAGAACAAAATGCTTATCAGCGCTGCATGCTATGCATATAAAAACGAAGCCAGTTTCTTACTGTTAGTTAGTATATCGTTACATTACATGATGCAAGAATTTTTCAACAAGTGATCTCTGCTGACCTACGGTAATGGAGCGCGACTCACAAAAAGTCCCCACCTGCGTGTAATAATCAATGAGGGTGCCAAAAAAGGGCAATGCAACAAGTAACTCGTAATCTCCTAATTGAAGAATCCTACTAACTAGCTAGACTCAACAGGTATCAATGCTTGCCCTCAAAATTCCATTTAATTACACAAATTGCATGGAGAATTTATGAACATACTGTAATTTGTGACCATTATATACTTCACACCTTTATCCACACTCCATATCTCCGTACAATTTGGGATCCAACAGAACTCACAACGAGCACTGCATTTAACCTGTCAAACAAACTAATCGCAATTTAATTTTCAATGGGATGAGCATAATTACATGTTAATTTCGCTAAACGGAGGTAAAGCAAACTCTTTAGCTAGTTAGTTGGCAGAATACAGTCATTTTATGTATTCCTTTTTGATGATACACAATAAAAGGGCAGTTTTTGCAATGAATTAGTCATTTGTCAGTCACATCTCATTATTCACTGCATTTGGCTTTTAGTTCATTCATTTCACGTATGGAACTAACTAACTCAACTGACTTATTACACATCATATAGATTTGGTGAGCACCTCGTCGTCCTGTAGTTTGCATGTCCTTTTGGACTTTAGGAAACGTATAACATGCAAGTAGTTTCTCCTTTTGCACAACTCCTTTGCATGCACTATTGCTATCTCGTTATCGCGTCCCATTGCAAAACACGGAATCACATTATGCATCACATCAGTTGGGATCATTTTGAGACAAAACATAGCCCATGTGCTATATTACGCACCTTGTATTTGCAATCCTCATTTGTACCTAATGTCTGCAAAGCTGGTATTCACCTATATTTCTGTGTGTGCATGCATGTATGTACCTGTTGCACTAGCTAAACTAAATACTCCAATACGCTGACTTCTTAGTTAGTTTGTTAGTTACTTAATAAGTGATTATATAAGACAATATGAATGAATAGGAATGAGTGCTTGATTTAGAGCTCCCACACTACCCACACATAAGTAAGTATGGACACTAATTTTGCCCAATATGATTCTGAAGTGAGCTAGTCGACCCATTTAATAGTCATATATGTCCAACATATGGTTTTGATGATAATTATGCAATATGCATTGGGTGTTTTCAAATGTTTTCTGTAGTGTATGTCGGTAGAGTCCCGAAAATCTGGAAGATTTGAAAACTTGGAAAGTTAATTTGCAATAGCCACGAGTACGATCTGGCTGACAGGGATAAATAACTCTACTTCCAAACTAATACATTTTTGTGGTATATTGCACATTGAAAATATCAGTTGATCACAATTAGTTAGTTAGTTTGCACTTGCTTGCAAGTGGAAACTGATAGTTTTTGGGGGAAAGTCATAAAGTTGGAAAAAAATGCGTTAATTAAATACTTGTCCTTGCAAAAACTTGTAAACGTACATTAAAAGTGCACCAGAACAAATTGGCAATTTAAAAGTGCATGCGAGTAAGTAAAGTGCTGACATGTTGTAATGCAAAGGTAAAGTCATCTCAGTCTCACAATTTGCTGATCATTTGGAATTTCAGCAATTCCAATTACTTTTCTCAATTATTGATTCAGTACGCTCTCAGCAATGGTTTCAGAATATGGATAAAAATTCCCTTGAGCGAAATAATGAGTAGAGTTTGTTTCATAGACATGAATAACCATAATGTTGGCTATTTGAAAACGGAGGCTTTTGCCCTCATTATTATCATCATTAATATAATTAATTACATAAAAATTCATAATAATGTTCAAGTAGAAACTTTTTGAAAGTGAATTGTCACTTAGAACTGGCATAAAAATTATCTAATGCAACTGTTTGTAGAGCCGCGTCCAATCGTGCGAGGACAGAAAAAAACATGGTGTTAAAAAAGTTTTGCACTCTATCTGCAATTCAAGTCTGATAATGATAATTTCGTAAGGCAAAGCAGGCAAAATCAGCACATTATATTGTAACGTTAGTTAGTTCTGTGCACTTATCGAATTTAAATAATCAGAGTTGCCATTATGGACCGAAATCATGCAAAACTCATTAAGTGTACAAAATGTGACTTAACTATTACTATATATGCGAATGAAATGAAATAAATAAATGAGGTAAACAACAAAAGACAAATTTCTGATTACAAAATGTAATATGTTGATGATATTATTGCACACTAGCTGACAATAATTTCCCATTTGATTTGATGAAGAATACAAAAAAAATAAAACCTTTACATAACATTATATCGTGAGCGGCAACCAGATTTCCACACGGCATCTTCACAATACAACTTGTAGATTCATTTAGTTAGTTACTAATACATAGCAACCCTAATTCCACTACAACTCATTCTAGGATTTCCCTAAACATAACGTCACGTTCCATCTTACACAACAATCCAATCCATCAGTTGCTTAAAAATTCCTCCACAAATATCTATGCACTGCTACTAGTAGAATTATATAGTTCAAACTGTCATCAAGAGAGAAAAAGTACATCCGACCAAGTACAAACAAAAAAGTTTTCATATTCATACAGACTGAAAAAAACGATCACAAGGAAACATTATATGTAAACCAATCTATAATATGATACTCTCTATATAGTCTCATGAGCATTTTTGCAAGACGCGAAAAAAAAATCGAAAACAGAACAGTTAAATGTCAAGGTACACGATAATAACAAATTTGTATGTATATTCCATGGCATTCTTACACAATTGTCTAACAGCGTTTAAAATTTAACAATTTCTTCACAATCCGCCCCATTTATGTTCATTCTTGAATACTAATTTGATTTTTTCACTCGTCCATATAATTAGCTAAACTAACTACGCTCTTTGTAAGTAAACTTTTAATTACATCTACACTACTACTAAGGCATACATCACTGATTCTTTCTGAACCACTCACATTAACTAACTTACTAACTAACTAACCAACTAAATAGCTAATAATAATGCAGACTTGTTCATGTAGGAAGGATTCATTGTTAATGCGGGCTCAGCTCACAATAAAGACAACAATTATAACTCATCATCATCATAAAGTCACAGGCATAAGTTTTATAGCATCAGTACAAGTGGCTTCATCTCTCATACATTGTTGTCTGTAACAATAACACAGCAACAACATATTTAGTATAGCACTGACAACTAACTAACTAAAACGTGCTTTTCTTTCTGTCTATCCCGTCAATCAAAATTTGTCACATAGTTAGTCGGCCCATTTCGTAGTCATTTTGAAGACCACAGCAAAAATGAACATGCAGTACATTTAGTAGTAATAGTTAGTTAGTATTTACTCGCATAATAATACTTACTAGTATCTTTTTTACATCTCTGGCAATTTTTCCTTTTACTACAAACTAACAAATCAAACGAATACGCTTGAGCAGAATAAGAAAACATTCAAATTTTCTAACCCACACCAAAAAAAAATATTCCTACAAATTTCAAAAATAATAATACGTCTCCGATGAAAATATGACTCTTGTAGTGTATAGTTACTTTTTTCAGCTCTTGACACAGTGAGGAGCTTATATTATCTTTCTTAACGCTTCTTCCACGAGTTCTCTTGCTCTGGAGGCTCCTCATCATTAACTCCGTATTTGATTCCTTCCAAAAGTCCAGTCCCGAATCCTTTGGTTCCTTCAACTAACCCAGCAAACAAGTTGCCTTTCGTTTTGGCTGCCTGCACAACTCCTGAGGCCAAGATTTCTTTGGTTCCAGAGACCCAGTCCACAGCTGTACCCACAGTTTGGGACACACGACCACTCACATCACCCAGGATGTCAAAAGCAAATGGCAATGTGCCTGACAAGCTGGTCTTGGCTGCAGCCAAAGAGGCTACCAAGTTGGACATGACATGCAGTAATCCTCCAGTCACATCTCCAATGGTCTCCAGCAATTTCTTCAGCACCAAAGCTCCAGAGCGGACGGCCTACAAATCATCCAATGTGTGTATAGCTAACTAACAAAGATATATGTCATATGCTAGGGATAGAAGCGCTAGAATGAAGGAAGCGATTTTTTGCTGATGGCATAGTTAGTAATATAGAGTTAGACTACAGTGCATGGAAAAAAATCATATTTTTTAGATAACTCAAGATATAATGAAAGCTGAATTGAGAGAGACGAAATGCAGTAAAAAATGACTAGGGTGACTAATATATTCATAAGATGCTCTATTTCCGATCTTGCAATATCCTTGAAAAAAGATATTGCACTAACTTTTTGCACACTGCTCTAATTTGTGTATATAGGCACACAAGACGGTATTAAAAATTGACAAGTCAATTATTTCGAAATCATGTCTAGCGGAAAGTGATTATTGCAGGCCAAGTATATCATATTACGTATTATGACTAAGGATTTTTGGTGGCGTGCGTTTGGCGTTCAGATAGCAAATCTGGTTCATTCAGCAAAGTAAGTTTGTAAGTTAAGTGATATGATACACTTTCAATTTCTATGTGTGTACCCACAATTTAGTGTCTGATAGATCAGATAGATGCATGATTCCCTTTCCGTACATTTTTTATACTCTGCTAACAAAAGTGTTCAAGTTCACCACTATTTCTGCACCGTTAGCCAGGCTGTATATGTAGTGGGCTCGCAGTACACACTAATGATTTCACATGCTGAAGCTCATCATAATTAGCCACATATGCACTTGACTAACTTATTCATTGGGTCAGATAGTACAGTTTGCTCAAATGGGACTACCTCATCGCTCCCATTATTATGTGATTTTATTATTGCGTCACCGTAACAAGTAACGTATAAAGGTGGATCACCACTTTGTTAAATACCTATAGTACTACTGTGCTTGTTTCGCCTATAGCTTAAGGATACTTCAATTCTGAGACCTTCTCGTGAATGCCCAACAGCATAACCAATCAAAAAATTTAGTCTCTCATAAAATAAATCATATCTATTATCTATCAATATATCAATTCTAACTACTCCAACAAAAAAACCTTTTCCGCGTGTCACGCAGCCCTGCGTATTATGTAGTTAGGATGAACTAGATTTGCGTTAGAATCAAATGCCATTCTACAAAGTAACAAGCCAAATTAACTCCTTACTTATAAAGTGGTAATTTTGATGTTGTTAGCTTAAACACTAAAAGAAAAGACTTACAACAGGGACACTTTTGGCAGCTTGTTGCGTGACCCCAGCAGCAGCATCTGTAGTCTGGGCCAAAGTATCAGCAGCACCCACAACTAATGGTTTTAACAATGAGAGAGCAAGATTTGGAAGTCCCAAGATCAATCGAATAAGTTGACCAAAAACATTGCCAGTGGTTCCTCCGACGCTTTTTAAATTGGTGGCAATCACATCTCCAGGTCCAAGAGCACTTGGTCCATAAGGTGGATCACGGTAGATGGCAGGATTTGGCTGATTCGAGTATTCTACCCCTTTGACACCAACTGCGTCCAATTGATCCCTTTGGCACGGGCAGTTCATGATTTTGTCCAACATCTCATTTCCAGTCATGAAATACTGGCGAGCAATTCGAGGGGAACTAGTGTCTACCGAAGCTTGAGAAGAAGCGGCTGCAACGGGAGATGGGACTGTGGGGTTTTTAGGTGACAAGACAGAGGCTGATTTTTCCTGGACGGATGATCCTGATCCTTTGGCATCAGCAAAATCCTCTGGCAGATTTAAAGCTCTTAAGACATCTACAATGTTATCGTCCTGGAAAAGAAATGAGTTTCGTTAGAGAGATTGACTAACCAACAATTAAAGAACAGTAATTTTCTATTTGAGGGACAAATTCACAGTTTCATAGCTATTAAAACGCTAAACAAATAATGAACAATTAAGTTGTTTGACGCCTTTTGTTTTTATTAAATGACAATGAATCCAACATGAATTCCATAATAAAACTAATAAAAACTTGTTTTCTCACACTTGAGGATTGATTGCATGTGAAATCACTAATTATAGAACTGTAAGTATTCATGGTGAGTTGGTTGACTTTTGAACGAATGCATTTTTTTACGACATGCACGGTTATTAAGATATTCAAGGAGTTCAGATTTTGTGGGGCTAATTAACTAAATAATGATTTAGCATTACAGAAAACACAACTGTCTCTCATGGACGCTAACTTCAGTCGTTTGTAAAAAGAAGGGCAACCAAAATGCCGCTCATAATTTTTGTGACACCCAGACAATCGCAATCTGCCTATTATAATTTTACTAGCAGACAAATGCCGGTCATTTCTTATTTCTATATTGTTACAATGTTTGTTGCCATATGTGGCAATCGATTGAAAACAAGAAAAACAAGTCAACGCCATAATAGTGTTTGACAACAAACAAATATAATATAAAGCCTGTAACTAGTAACTAACTATCTAAACATTCATTGCGCATACCGAAAAAACAACACACATTATGCAAAATATTGAGCAATCTGAACCTGTTCTTGAGTCTATTACATCAATATTTATTCCGACAATTACATTCTCATTATTATTACAAATTCATGATCAAAGTTAAGAATCTTGTTCTTCTGTTTGTGAATCATTGCTTTGATCAACAGTCAATAAGTGATAATCGTTTTTTGCCAAACTTAAGTGAATTATAAGAATCCTCAACTACCACCGAGACCATTTTATGAAGACAGGAAAGGACAAAAATCAAACCGACGCGAGACAAATATGGAAAAATGCTACAATTGTAATAATCTTCCATTGTTTTGGGAAGATTGATGGTACATTTCATTTTAAAGGGCGGTATGAAGCTTTTTTTATGATCGAAAAAACTTTTTCTTTACTTACCCCTCTGTCTTGAGCATTGTCAGGTTTGCTACTAGTAGTCGTGGTTTTCGAAGTTGAGCTCTCCTCTTTTTTGGGCGTACTGGCACCAGCAGCGGCAGGAACTGAATCTTCTGCTTTTCGCAGACGTGTTGACGTCAATTCTGACTGTGACAATAGATCATTTCCTACCCTAGAGTCTGAGCTGTCAAATGACACTGGAATTGCATTGGCCGACCAAGTGCTAAGGGCTAGAGCTAGAAGTAAATATGTTCCCCTCATCTTCATGATGTTCTGTGAGTGATGAAAAAATCCATTGATTAGTTGAAGAGCTTTAGACAAATTATTCAACGTTTGATATCTTTTTTTCCAGATTTTTATAAACTCCTCAAGAAGACACAAATGCACCGGATTTTTTGCCACTACCCAGCCATGTTAACTAACTAAGTAACTAACTGTGACTGTGACTAATGAACAGTTGTTTCTGTGGTTAGCTTGTTCATAAAGGGCCAACTTAACTGAAAGTAATGAACCAACATGGTCGCGTATAATCATGTCAGTTCACATGTGTATTATTATGATTGTTGATTTGTGAAAAAAGGAATAATACATTGAATTATTTTTATTAGCAGCTAAGGTGCTGAAAATAGGAAAGGTTATGCCCTGTTGAGTTCTCAAGATTCAAAATAGATTGAAAAAGGAAACGTGGAAGTATTATTCTCAGGAGTCAACCTATGGCTGATAAAACTTCAAAGCTGAACATGCAAAGTCAAGAACAAGGCAACTTCATACGAGCAGTTTGTTTAGGTAATGAGAGAATTCAACTAATAGTCTATGAACATAACTCTATATCTAGTGTAGACTAGTTTAATTTTCTTAATTAAAGACGGAGTTAGCAATTATGAGTTCAAATTGGCTGAGATATTTAACACTCTGTGTTTGATAAGGCTCATGCAAATTATTATGTCATGATTGAAAAAACCTTTCGATCTCTACTCTCCTTTATAATACATACGTAAAAGTGTTAAGTAATTTTTTTATATGAATCTCACTAAAAGTGACACTATTTTTCATCAACCTAAAAAATGTTAGTTTTCTTGTATATCAGATGTTAAACTATATATTGTGGAAACGAAGAAAAAACCTTATCTTGAATTTATTCATGTTCCCTCTTTCAGGCAAAGCGAAAGTTTTTTTTATTCGCCTAAGTAAACAACCCAGTGCAAGTTTAGTTAGACCAAGGATTTACTCAACTGCATATCTCAACTGATTATGTCTTCCACACACAAACTTACTACACATTCACCCTACCTAATCATAGTAATTATGAGTTCATCGTGCCACACTCCATGTATATCGGTTGTGCATGCAAAATATTTACTCAACAAGTACGCTCTTATAAATAGACTATATTTCTCAACTTTTTTGGTACTATTTATTCAAAAGTTATAGTGAGTGATAAAAGTCAAAGGAAAATATTAATATTAGAACTAGACAATCATTAACTGACCTGGGTATGAAAGTCAACAACATGTGTAGTGTCAACTTGTCATTTCTGTTGCCACTCTATATGTATGGCCACTTACTAAACTATGTAACCCCATCATATCATGTGTCATTAGGGCTCATGTACTTTATGGTTCAGACACCGTCAATTTGAGAAATAAAAATCACGAGGACATGCACATTAACTAACCAACAATTTTTAGTTGTAAAAAAGAAAAACTTTTCTCTAAGGTCCTCACATCACACCTATCATTTCCTGAATGTATCACATGCGATCTGTAACAATCTATTTCACAGTCTCATAGCATTTTCATAATTTAATTAATTGGATTGTAACTGTAGTCTGCGTAATTGAGCAAACGTTATTATGGGTGACATAGGGAGACAGTACAGGATTGATTGATTGGTTCAAAGATTAAACTAATTGTTGTCTGTAGCACAAAAAACTAAAAGCAAAGAGAACGAAAAGCAGAAACCCAATTTTTGTTTGGTCTTTAGTCTGATAGTGTATTACAGTTTAACTTTTCACTGTGAGATTAAAAACGACATGAACGGGAACACGCATGTAAGCCTATAGAAAGTAAAAGTTTGGTTAGTTAGTAGCTATGAGCATTTACTTTTAAACAGAAATCTCTGAGAGTCAGAGTGTAAAAGTAGCTTGTTTTTGCACTAAACTACAGGAATAGCAAAAAATTTCAAAACTCAAACTCAAACGATTATAAACAATTTTAAACTTTCATTTCATGTGCAAAATCTGAAAAAAAACTTGTACTGCCTGTGAGTTTCAACAAGGCACTTTTCTGACCTTCTTAGAAATAGCAGGGTCATCATTGCGATTCAATGTTTTACACTTTTACTGACTACGAACACAATCGACGGAATTGTCGTTCCCATTGCGAATTGACAGATAACGCAATGAATATAAATACTTCCCATCACACAACCATCTATTATATAAAACCAGTGCTGAGAAAATAATGTGACATTGCATTCGGATATGATAATTAGTGGCTTTGAGAAATACATGATATAGTAGGGTATGTAGTAACCAAAGTTAACATTGCTCTCGAATCAAGAAAAAAACCGTCACTGACTTGTACAATAATAATAAGTGAAGTCATCATAAGACACATCATGCAAGAATACTAGCTATAACTAATAACAATAAGACAGGCCTAACCATAAGTTGGCAGCCCTGCCGCTTTTTCTCAACAAATCCATGAATTAATGACAGGATGTTACATCAGAGCCTGTGTTCAACTTGTGGAATTTTTGCTACCTTGATATACATAACGTACCATGTGCATTACATACTTTTAATCAGGTAGCATGATTGCTTTTTTCGCATTCGACTTGACACACTTTGTGTTTATGGGAACTCTATATGATGATACGTGGAAATCATAAAAACAATCCGAGTGGCCACACAATCGAGAGTGAATGGCCTTCTGTCTTACGTAATTGGATTAGCCCAGGCTTGAGACATTATTATTCAATTCCAAACCAGTCTAATAACACCTATTATTATTATTATTATTAACCCCACAATAGGAAAATGAAATGCTCACTACTAACTAACTGTAACAAACCATCTTTATAGGCTGAAATCTAATCGGGATCCCCTATTCCGATTCCCCTTATAGTGCCAATCTCATCATAAAGATCGTCTCCCCCCTTTTATCTTCTGCTTCTGCCATCATAATTCGTCCGTCAGTCAATTCAAACGCATATAGAATCCAACAATGGAAAACATTCATCACTTATTGTTATCATTATGAATTGAATGATGAACCGATGGCACAGTAGCAAATAGTTTTCTGACTCTGCCTCTGTAGCCTGTACTACGTGACTATGTACACATGAGGAAACAAGAGGAAGAAAAATATGAGATCATCATTTCTAGCATCCCACATACACACACTGTAGGAAGGAAAAGATAAATGCATAAATTATTATCTGACTGTGGTGAGTTGAAAACAATATGCCACTGACTGGGAGAGAGAATCACTTATGAACTATTTTGTATTCAAGAGTTCATGTGCCAAAGATTGCGATGAGGTAATGGGTGTGGAAATTTTAATCGTTTCTGAGTACTACTAACCACCTAACTACTCACTCAATAAGATTAGGTCAAACTCGAGTCAAAAACCGTCAGTAGTTATAGTTAGTTACGATTAAAATATCATTGTGGTCAGTCCAATCTGTATGCAGCATGTGAGTTCTTTTGGCCTAATTCTGAAAACGAAATGATCCATTTGATTTGCAAACAAGATTAAAGATCACAGGTAGGTAGTTAGTTATAGTTTGAATTAAGAAATTCATAAGCTAGTCTCACTCACAGTCGGACTAACAGCATTGCTTACTAGCTTACTATCATATAAGGGAGTCAGTAAATAATCGAGTGAAAAAATGGTCAACTCATCTTCCTTTTCATAAAGACGTCATCTTGACTAATCGCCAGATTAATTGTTTATATAGTATGTAGATGCATAACAGATAGTAGGTTAATAACATGTAGGGAGAAAAAAAACTGGCGGCTAACGGTGCCCCATTCTTCCTAACTTACTTGTTAGTTATTACTACTATACTCATTGTAGATGAAAGGAAGAGTGATCATCATCCAATGTACAAATGTACATGTGCTTGTACGTACTTGATGTATGCATGAATGTGTAAAACACCTGTATTCATCCCTGGCTGTATATGCAATGCATAGCAGACCATGTTATATAATAATCATGTAAGAACATTGTTTACGATCCCCTGTTATGTGCCTATTAACCTAGTTCCATCTTATGATGCCAAAATGGAGTGAAAAAATGTGTACTAACTAACTAAACTACTATCTTCTTTGACTTTTGATTTCAACGGCCAAACAAAAATACAAAAGCTATAGATCCTCATGTACACATATTGTTTCATATTAGTTAGTTAGTTAGTTAGTACGTACATATGAAAATGAAGAAAACCGGAATTGACACTTGCGACATCATATAGCAGCTAGTGTGGTCATGTCACCTTAACTAACAGAGCAACATATCCTTTTCTGGTGAAGGCTAAAAGTTGATTTCCACATAGGCAGATTTTTTTTGTCACGTAGCTATAGTTAGTTAGTCAGTGTCATATTGTCTCGAAATTTTACTTCCCAACATAACTAACTGCACTGGTGATCCAGTAGATTATGTAGTTGGGAAATTGTATCCCGGTTTTTCCGTATGCAAGTTTGAAAACTCAGCATTGCCACCCACTAAAGTACGCATTAGAAAAATAGAGAAAGAGAGAGAGAGAGATCAACACTCTCACTGTCTAAAGAGGTCGCGACCAAATTCATCCTTGAGCATCGTTTCCTCGTTCCTTTCCACATATCATTCACATTGCATATTGCTGCTAACTAACCAAACCACTAACTAACTAACTAACTAACTATCTTCATCTTATTATGCACAATAAGTTAGTCCTACTGCAACATGCTTATGTCATAATTATGGCTGCTGTCTGCACAGAACAATTAAAAATTTGTACCACATCATCCCCTATGGCTTACGTGTTAACTAACTATAACTAGCTAACATGGGTTATGCTTGCGATTGCAGATATTTGAGCAGCAACATCACTTAAAATACTCATCTTTTGCTTTGGGCTGTATAAAAATCGCATTATTGACATTTCTGTGCTCAGCTAACTAACTAAATGCTATTTATACACCTGCAATCTGGTTGATGACATAACATTGGGATATAAATCATCATGTGTGTTTTGTCACTCCCCACTAATTATCGCCACCACTGTATCAACAATGCCAGAATAACACACGTAGATCAATGATGTAATGGCAATAGTTGCCTCTATGCCCAATTCCACGGATTTTTACTACACATGTTTATTTGGCTATAGGTGGTCTTTTTGGTCACTCACTCACTATGATTGCTAATGGATCTATACTCATTCATTTTTGAAACACATTCTAAAATACTGAGGAACTCACCAGATGCTATGAAACATACTATAGTTTGCTTTAACCCTAACTATACGTCGACCACTAACTAAAATAACTGTGTATAATAATAATGTTCATATATGTTGTTAACCGCGTCACTCACTACTATTTCATAACCACGCATGCATCTATCCGGTAAGAATGAAATGCTAGCCTGTGAACTACGAACACTATTATGATGGTTAATTGCAAATTTCACTTTTCAATTCCTTGCTCTTAGGTTGGCCATAGTTAGTTATTTGGTTAACTAGCTACGACCAGTAGTAAGTATTAACTATATGAAGCACTGGTCTTGATCTGTGTGTAACAAACTATGCACATGTATACGAGATTTGGTGCTTGAGCTCATTGTTGCACTCTGTAGGACAATCTTGCACCCAATACGTGTTAAAAAAAGCATACAGTAAGGATTAGACTTCCTTTTCTCAACCCAAATATATTGACCCTATGTATGCACATGGGGATTTTGCATGGTGCATTCAATAATGAGATGGAAAACTTCCTCAATTCCGATCTATACTAGATGAAAATGGATTTTATACTCGGGTTGGAAATTTAGTGGCCGAATATAGATTGATTTTATATAGAACTAATAAACGTAGTATGAATCTGGATTTGTCGTGAAATCTGAGGCTCTGTTTAGTTATTCATAGATTTGGGGACTGCATTTGTTGTTAGCTATAGTTAGATTGCATTGACTTTAGGTTGGCAATAAGGAAACAGAATGAGATTTCAACTTGAAGCGAATATTTTTACAGTTTTTGTATGGTTTCGGTGAAATCGTTCGTTGCACTCAACTTTGGACAAAAATAGCTTGAAAATTCTGTAGACAAGAAACTTTGGTCAATAAGTAAGGATTGAAAGACTTCCAAATTTGTATGCAAAACAGGTTGTGATGGCCAGGATAATTTTTATCAAAAATCACTCACACATCCACACCCTAATAACTAACTATAACCATTGAACCGTTGCAAATCTAAAATCCGTCTTCTTGCACACACAGAAAATAATGATGAACCATCTCTGTGCTCAATGTAGCTTACCTTGTTCTTAAGTGTGATAACTCGACTTAAATTTCCAACAAAGTCCGAAATATATATAGCTATTGTATATATATGGATGTGTTTGGAACCACAACCGTGCACATGAAATTCACACTCACAACTAACTAGCAATCTATTTATTCCATTCGATTTCTTGTCAGACGTGACAACGACAACCGCAGGAGTCACTCACTAACTCCAATTGCTGCTAGCCAACTAACTAACTAATCAAAACAAGTGGTAAACTCGTCACTCTCCAAATTCTTTGACAAACAAAAACTGTGATTTTTCTTCAAAACCATAAACGGCCTCACTTACGATACTATTAGCATGCTGAACTGAGAAAAGGGATCACTTTGTATTTTTGGATGTTCTCCTGAGCTCTGCCTGTCTCAAATAGAAGGATGTGGACTCTGATTTCCACAATATAACTGCTGAGGGTGGCCTTCACATTTCTATGGCAACTGGGGGGGGGGAGATTTCCACAAGCCAAGACCCCTTTTTGGTCATCACATTCCCATAGTCAGTCAGTAGTAGTTAGTTACCAGTCGTGGTTTGCTTTTGTTTGGTTACCATTTTCATTGCACATGTGGTCTGCGCCATAGTCGTATTCTTAACCCATTCATTCATTATTATTTGGCAAATATAGGATAAACACCTACTACAGTGAGTGAGTGCGAATTTGACCGGTACTCTCTCCCATGCTCTAGTGTACCGTTGCTAGACACATTTTTTCTTTGACAATATTACTACATAATGTACAGGTACTATTGAAGTTTGTTACACTCACTGTACACTTTATCTTCATAATGATTACTACACAACGAAATCGAAGGTATGCACGTACACACACATGTTAATGTGTTGTGCGAAGTGTGTGTGCACTCTTTTCCATTATTACGTCTTGTCTTATGAGCTCTAGTTGGTTAGTTAGTTATCTCACGCCATAATAATCTAATGCTATTTTGTAGTTAGTTAAAAAGAGGCTGCGTTGAACCTTGCATCTAAACAGATCAGACTGGCAGATTAAATTTATCGCTACCAAAAATTCGAGTTTCATTATCATGCGCTCACTGTCAGATTGGACTAATGAAAGTAAAACAATCTTAAATATAAATATAGATGTAAATATAGTTACATTTAGATAGTTAGTTGGTTAGTTAGTGCGTTGGGTGGTATTAGAATCTATATACACGGTAAAAAGTCATGGTTTCAAATATACTACATATGAGAGTGTTGATCTAAATGGTGAAAAAAATGCATTTACTGTATCACGCGAGTGTAAATTTCTGCGGACAAGATCACTTCCATCATAAGTTTTTTAAGTTCACTCACACAATCATTTTATCAACAGTGTGGTCAGGAGTATTATAGTTACTATCTGGTCACAAAATCTGTCCCTTGCTAACTAACTGTACGGAAGAAGGGAATTATATTTTTTAGAGCAATTATAACATTATTCACATTATAATAATAGGCAACATGATCTTTTTTTGTTGCTTTTTTATATCATGCAGAAAAAGAAATTAGGTGAGTTTTGAAGTTTTTATGAAAAACCATGACTGTAGCCTCAATTATGATTGCTATGATTATCGTATGCGTGTTGAATACACGGAATGGGACAATTAGGGACAGAAACTGTATAATATTTTTGCTGTGTATTGGAAAATTACATGTGTTACACGATCTAATTGAATATGATGAGCAAATAATGAAGTCGGTCCGGTATACTGTACAATAAACTTCCCAAACGAGCTCCAATTTCTTCATCAATCAAGGGGTTGCACCGTTTTTGTCATACGGCAATAGCACTATTAATTCCATTTCTTCCTAGTTATAGTCAGTTAGTTTGTTACAAGTTAGAAGACTTCCAAAAATCCCTACCATCTCTGCAGTTTTATTGCTACTCTGCTGCATGGTTGGTCAATTTTTAGCCCAATTAATTCATCACTCATAATGTACCTATGCATTGTAATTGCAACCACTTGTCTTATAGTATTCTCAAACTTTACATACAACCATTGGCTTTGTCTTCGTTTTTTTGTAGTTGTTCTTGCTGGGCACAGTAGTTGACTTATTTAATAGTTTATTAGGTCCATTTCGTGATGATTAAACATGCAAGACAAGATGTGCTATTATTCCACATGTATTAGAGTTGAGGATACACAATCATGATGATGTCGAAATAAGTAGTAGTCAAGTTACCAAAACCAAAAGTAAGTCAAATGGCAGACATTACTTGTATACCTTAAAAAATTTAGTTTCATATTCTACTTGTTCAGTTTTCTGTACGCAGCCAATTCTGCTCATTCTAACTAACTAACTAACTATAACTAAAGTTGTAATCACTTGTACATGAAGATGATCTAAAAATGGCCCATTGGTCATTCCCTGTAATTAAATAATCACAGTATGACTGCCTGTGAGCAAAGTGCAATCATCATTACTGGATTACATGATGACTCTACATACGCAACCCCAACTGAAGCTGTAAACTGAGGTGAGAAAATTAAAGGGAAATGATGATATATAAAAGTGCAAGTGGATTCTTAACTAACTAACTAACTGAAAGGAACAAGTGCATGCATGCAATTCAGAGCAGCATTGTAGCCACCTATGCTTTTTTACTTCACATGCATATTGCATATCTACATGTGCAGTGTATATGGACTCTAGTAAATTCCCATTCTTATAGCTTAGGAGCAATAATTTGCATGAAAAAAACATGAGGCCAACTGTAAAGGTTTTTTTATATTCCTATAATAATGCAGTGATTTAATTTTGAACTGCTGTGCACTTTTTCCCACAAAACGATAGAAGGTCGGTTTTCTTCATTACGATTTCCATATGCATATTGCATGATCTGACATAATGCATAGAGGGGCTGATGAAACACATTTTCTTGTTTAATGTTCACCTAGAAAAATAATATTGAAAAAAAAAAACTGCTAGACGTGTCCTGTCAATCTGACATTACTTTTTCTATAGAGTCATCCATTTCTGAAAAGTAGTCATTATCAACAGTTTATACATAGTTACTCAGAAACTAACTAACTAACTATAAGCATATATGAATGACCAAATACAGAAAAAAACACAACGTCCAGGAATTTGTAGCTAACTGATATGCTTACTTGAATCTCCACATTATATTGACATTAGCTGTAGTTAGTTAGTAATTTGCCGCAGGTAGCTAACTAACCAACTATTTCGATTTGCGTACGCTGTGTCAACTCAATCTAAAGTGGCATTTTTTGTTAGTCAACAAAAATACGTTTGTATTGTTGGCTACTAATTTACGGTACTACTGGTTATTGTGCATGTAGTAATTTGGTGCATACATTGGGTTTTGCCAATAGCTCACTACTCGCTGTTAATCATATTATTGCCACTACTTGGGCAACAATCATCATCACACGATAAAGAGGATTTCCTCACATATTTTGGACAAACACTGTTTATTGTGTCACTCACCCACTCACTATAATATATACGATGACCATAGTCCTTCTTCATGTTTGGGCAAATTCTGTGAGCTCAGCCGTGCGACTACCATTAGCTCAAAAAGATTGTAATCCCATTAAAAAGGTAATGATGTGTTTGTTTAGATAAAATCAACTGACTGGATTAAAAATTCTGGTCTTCATAGCAACAAACAAACGGATGAAAAAAATCTATATGGAAAGGAATAAAACCGGAGACCTCGATGGCGTAAACTCGATAGTGTAAACTACAGGAATTAAATTAGTCAAGCACAAGGATTCTGTAGTTAGTTCCCACCTTCCAATTATTATTAGATTCACAAAGACACAATAATGAAACTTGCATACATGCAAAAACCCATTAAACTTTTTTTTGTAAGGTCAATGAAACAAGAGCAAATTTAGGGGTTCTCCAAACATTGATTAGTCTATGCAACATGCAGTCCCAATGCATGTACTTTTAGCTAATACAACTGTGGTAGAAATCAGAAATATAAGATAATTTTGTGCACAGCGAAACAAATGTAGGTTAAGGTACGCTTTATTGTGGGAACCAACTAACTAACTAACTATAACTATTAGTTAGCTGATAGAGCTACTATCTGAAAAAGATGAATAAATGGACTGGCTACACATAGGCAGACTTATATAAAGCAAGCGAATTTATAACCTTTTGACTTCATTAGTTCTTAATTGGCTCTTTTTTAGTTAGTTGGAGGCTGTGAACAGACAAGGGCAATCCAAAAATTCACATCTCAATTACTACAATTTTCTATACACTTTTCACGAGTGATACTTTTCCAAAGAATTTCCTATTAATCCATCAACCCTAACTAATTACATAAACTGTAGCTAGTTATTTAGTTACTCACTTACTTTGGTGGCAAAAAAGTAATGTATGATTCTCATTTACGTACTATGTACGTGCGTATAGCCCTGCACATGGGTCCTTTCTAACTAACTAACCATTCAAATGGAGATGGCGAGAGATGTCGTCACAAAATAAGATTAGATTTTAAAAAACAATTTTTTTCTATGCACACAACACACGCTTTTCGTGTCTACAGACTCTATAGTATATAGATGATGTGAATAGATGACAGAATTTTAATCTCGAGTTTGAGAAATTTTGCTCTGATCATTTCTTATGATTTCACTCACAGTATTATACAAACAAACTAACTAACTAACTAACTACTACATAATGTATTATTACAGTGTAAAAAAGATTTTTCCAAAAGATAGAATAGTGGGAAAATCGCAGACCATTTGAAAAGTCACACCTAAATACACTACTACAATACGCATACAAATTCATGAGAGATTTATAATTTTGGGCTACTTTGTCAGTCTACAGCTGGCAACTATGTATTTGTTTGGACAAAGGTGACAGGAAAGGAGAATGATTCTTTTCATGCACTTTGTGGCCGATAAGACACCACCACCATGATATGTAATAATAATATACTCATACATAATGATAGGTTATTCATTTGACACGCAAGTTGGCAACAAAGAGCAATTAAAATCCCGTTATAATCAATGTGTACAATTTATATTGCGTTCACAGTCGTCATTATTATTGTCTCTTTGATTGGATCGCACAGTTAAAAACCCATTTTTTTTGCTCCATTTTATTACTGCCTGTGCATTCAGAAATCAAAATTGCGTGTCATACGGAGGGACATGCAATCATTATTAAAACTTATCAATAATCATTTACAGTTTGTTTGTTTTTTGGGCAAAAATTAGCCAATAACTTCCTTTTTTCACGCCGAAACTTCCTGTATGGATTCATTACACCATTTCCTTTCTATTAAAATCTGACTTGCTACTTTGTTTTTAAGATCCTTGAAAAAAGTATTCGATGAATCGCTCGGATTGAATCCGTCATTATTCTATCGCCTTTCAATAAACTGACTGAGCCAACTAACCAGACTAATATTATTCATCCATGATACATTGTAGACATTTTGCAGTTCCCAAATCAGCCATACAACAGAAAGGGAAAGTTGGTCACTGTGATAATCACTCATCGAATATCAACTAACTAACTGGCTGACTGCAGATTTAAGATGACTCTGTTATAAATGGCTTCACAATACAAATAATAGACTTGGCCAGAGGGCCCACTAAAAAAAGGTAGACCCAACAAAACCTGAGCAATTGAATGTTGACAACCACCACTACATTTATTTATGTAATCATCTGACTTGTTTAGAGCATGCACAAGTATGATTGATTAATGGATCCATTATCGACAATCCTGCCTGCCTAGCTAACTAACTAATACCCAATCATCATTACCATAGGTCCATGTAATGTGTATATTATGATCATATGTTTCTGTGTGTACAGTGTAGGAAGTCAATCTGCCGATAATAGCATTGTAACCTCGGACTAGCTAAAACTTACTCACTCATCGTTTCACATATTAATTTGTGACATAATAATGGCTTGTATGGAAAAAACAGTGTAATTTACGGATTACATTGCATTGTGTAACTATTATGTATTTAGCTAACTATTACTACTGACTATGAAGAGAGTGAATTGAAAAATATGTATATTAATTAGTATGTGCTTTTTTGCATGAAAAATTTCAGAGCAAATCAGATATATGAAAAAACTCTTATGCTTTTGATTTACTTTCTTTCTTTCATTCTTTCCATCAAACAAATGCCAAAAAAGCCGAAGGAACACCAAAAGTGCAATGAGCTGCATAATTGGTGTAAATTACTCCAAATGGCATTCAGCCTGACGAAAAAAGTACCAACTGAATTAATATTGCGAACGCACTTGAAATGATTCAATTGGAAAGACACATAGACATGCAAGTCTGCATAAGATTCACATGATTATTATGAAATACATTGTATATGATGTGTTGCTTACTCTAATTACTGACCTCAAAAAATCAAGGGGACACTGACTGGCTCATACTTGACTGACAAACTGAAGATCAAAATCTCATAATCAATCATGAAAAGTTTTTATGGAAATCCCACACCTGCATGAACTAACTAACTATTCGCCTATGTTTGCCGTACATTTGGAAACCAAACGAAACGAGACCACAGTTGGTTAGTTAGGTATGATCATTATGTAACTATTTAACAGCAGTATAAAGATGCATTGTAATACAATAAATTCCATTCACCCTTCCTTTTTTGCGCAACTTTTCGCTCCACAATGTCAAATGTCATGTTGAACAAAAAGTTCTCACACAAAAGTGACCAGAAACCAGAAAATGTGATAATTGTAGGTGAATATACTTATTTTACTCTTTTGTGAACATTAACTTTTTTATAACCCATCTTTAAATTCCACAGTCAATATTCTCGCATAAAAATGAAAAAAATGGGAAACTTCCTCAAGTGACTTACTTGAGCTAACAAACCAATGAGCGGAAAAATTGTGTACCTTAAAAAAGAAGTTCCAATAAAATTAACTCATCAATGTCGACTATGGGAATTTTTATTGACGAGTTTAAATCAAGGGCAGTATTTCATACTAACTAACAACAGACATTATAAAGACAATTTTTGAAACTTCCCTGACCTGGTGATCTAATTTCTAACTATTCCTTTCTGTTAGCTGCGAGAAAAAATGGCAATCTGTCGACCTTTGTGTAAAAAGCCGGTAAAACATTCCAACTTGACTCAAGTGCAATAACAATAAAAGCCATATGTATACTGATGTTCATTAAATCATATTTATACTCTAACAAACTCTATCATCATTTGCATTATTATTATTTGCCTTCCAACTAACTTTAATCCAAAAGTACTATGGATGAGGCTAATGTAGTTAGATACAATGCAAATGCCCATAAAAATACACCTCCTACACTGTTATTTACCAAAAATGCATAAAATTCTCCACTAACTGCCATGTCATACAACTAACTAACTAACTACAGTAGCGAAAAAACGTAAATTTTTTTATAATCTTAATTCTTATGTGGTCATCTCTTCTCTAGAGGGTAAATATGATGATGCAAATCAAATGCTATAAGAACTGACCTCAATTTTCCTTGAAAATAAAAAAAAATGGCAACTCACTCTTCTAACTAACTATAGGTACTCCAAACTCAGTCATTAATTATTATTATTTTGTATTTTCCCTAATCTTTTCGTATCGTATCTTTTCACGCGTAGTTTTTCTAACTTATAGTAACTACATACATATATTTTTCATCTATTTGTCAACACGACGGTAAAAAACATAAACATGGGTGACTGCTGTGACTAATCTAACGATTTGTTGACAATAAGTCTCTTGTGCCATTAATTCAATCAGAAGCGACCAAATTGAGTTTAGTTTGTTAGTTTGCCCAAATCAGCAATCAATAATAACATTACGTAGTAAGTAACTAACGAACTACAATAAAACATATATACACAGCTTGGTGCCCTCCATACGAGTATTTCAATATTTGGAATCTGAGAATGAAAAAAAGTGCATAGAGCCGAGAGAAAATGATTGGCTAGTTAGTTAGTTAGTTAAATATTTTAGCTCTGACTCTTGACTGAACTGAATTGAGTTGCAGTTGGTGAATAAATGAGGCAATCTTGGACAACGAAAAGTATACAATAGTATTCAACCATATACCGTTACATTACATCAAGTTGTTACCTTTACCCATCACCCTCGATTGTTTGTGTGCACGTGAGGGAAAGTAAATAAAATGGTACAATGGCATATCAACATTGCGCACGGAATGCTACCACTGTATCCATTCAAGATGACAGCAATGGTCATTATGATAGTTGAGATTATTGTTATTTAGTTAAAGGGAAAAAAATCTTTGATTAGGTTATTTTGTTTATGGTACAAATTATACTTGTAAGTAAGGAAGAATGCCGATCCACAGAAATGGATATGTTGTAAGCAAGTAGGCGAGAAATACTGTATAACATGCATTTTTAAAGGGAATCGTGTTGTCTTCATTTTGGGAAAAGGAAATGGATAGTTAGTCAGTTAGGAGATGCTGATAATTTGTTGATAAACATTTTTGTCATGTCATTCCTCGAGTCACATTTAGTTCAGCAGTCCAATTAAGACAAGAATTTTGCATTTTTGTAGTTTGTGTGGGGGCTAGTTTTGAAAGTTTTGGAACTAACTAGCTAACTATTTAACTACGTAGACTAGAGCATTATGTCGATTATAATGCGGTGTGCAAATTTCAAGATAATTTCATGGGTAACACAAGTTTCAATCAAGTTAAACTCTATATTGGCCTCACAACTAACTAACCAACTAACTAACTGCGGCAGTGGCTGATAGTAATTGCTTTCTGCAATGTAATCTTATTTGGAATCAATACTAAATGTTTTAACGGAGCAGTTAGTTGTTTTGATAGTTAGTTAGTTACAAAAACAACATGGGAGCAATCTGCGGTCAAATAACAAAGAGAACTAATAATAGCCCAAGCGATTGGAAAAAACAACAAACAGATATTTGTTTTACTTTTACTCCTGCTACCTAAAAGATAAAAGGTGTGCAAAAAGGATCCATTAACTGTAGACTCATTATTATTTTTTTGCCGTCATCATTCCTCCATACCTGATGCTTGCCGCATTGTAAACGCATACTCTCACATTGAATTGATCTCAATCACATGCATTGTGTACATACGGTGAGTAAGGAAAGTGAGTGAGTGGTCAAATCCCAATTTTCACGGTAGACTGTTGAAAAATCAAAGGCCAAACTGTTTTGAAACTTTTTAAATGATCTTATAACGGACTAGACACTATATAGATTCTATTATCCCAGTCACTTGCCCTCGTCCTTAATAAATATTATACACAATTTTTGCGCGAATTAAATCTAATGCTTGCAGTCAAGTTGCCATTCTCTGAAATTGAAATCAACAATTGGGTATCCTCATGGCATGCAGCAAATTGAACTATGAACAAAATGTTTGCATAAATTAAATGTATATCTGAGGTAGACGATACCATTGTCACAGTGGAAAGAAAAAATATACACGACCGATTGTGTTGCAAGCGCATTTTTTGACGACAAAATTACAAAAATTAACTCATCCTTACAGCTTTATAATAATAGGGAATACAACCTTTTATTTTCAACTGTTGTTAGTTAGTGTATAATAAACACCCATCGCCATTACTATTGTAACTAACTAAATTCAAAAGATTTTCAATGCTTTGTGATGTACGAACAATTATTGCAAACACGAGTACAAATGATTAATGGACATTGACGTATAACTAACTACAGTATTCCCTTAAAATGTGTGTCTATTAATATGCAACTTTGATCAAAATCCTCGTCAAAACAATTATGCATGACTCCACTTGCACACAAAAGGAACCACACCTATTGTGCTTTAAAATTGTATCTAATAACTTTCAAGTTATTTCTAAACTAATTATAAGGCTCACAACGCCCTAAAAAATCACTGCATGCAGCATATAGCAATAGTAAGTGAAATACACGAGCTCTTGAAAGATTCACGAGACACTTGGAATCTGTCAAGACCACACAAGCCATTTGTTTACTATTGCCATCCCGGCACATTATTAATATTGTTATTAGAAAAAAAATCAATGATTATATTGATGCATTGCATGCATGCATGCATACATGCAACGAAATTGCATAATCACATTCTCATGCAAAAAACAAACACAGTTAGTTAGTTTGTTATTAAGCTCCTGTATTTACAGCAAACTAACTAACTATAATTATAACATGCAACATCAATAAATATATAGCTATTGGTAACTAACAACCAAAACAATTATACATTGTCAATTTTGTTGCATGCATACGTGTCCTTTTTTAAATCAAAGGACATAAAGATTCAAGCTGAAAAAATTCAGTGTAGCTAGTTTCCATTTCACAAATGAGATAAAAATTATACGACGGAAAACACGAATGACATGTATAAATCATCATACATTAACCAACTTTTTTTATATTGCGGATGAAAAAAACGGATTTTTTATTCTCTATACCGATTACATTACGCATAAATCCCATTTTTTTCCTTTATAAAAATTGTAGCACAGTAGTAGCAATAAAAATGTACAACTGACATAACAGCATTGCATGTAAACTTTGTATTCAGTTGTCAACGATCTGATACAAGTTGACTTTCTAGACGTATTTTTATTCTATATATCTCAATGGAAGATAAAGAAAGGATTCAACTGTCATAATACATTTGCCATGCATTTCTCCTCAGATCGCATGTGTACTAACTAGCTAATATAAAGGTGTGTACGTGCAGTCAGTCAGTATCATATACACGGCTTCAAAACACTAAAAACAAATCATAATCGCACCCACTGAGTTTCCATTATATCATCACTGTGCCAAAAAAAAATGCAGTCAATTTCCATTCTACATGATTTTTTACCCTTTACTGGTTAGATCCCCTTAGAAAAAATGGTTTACTCTATTTGGTATTCGTCTCAATTTGTGAGCCAACCAGCATTTGGGAATTACGTGACAACGTGCGCGTTGACCGATGCAAAAAAAAAATCATCGAATCAATAAACAGAAAGCCAGTTAAGTAATATGATCATATATGAAATTGAAGCACATGGGACTAAAAACAAGTCAAAAAACATATACCGTTTCTTTTATTTGACATCCACATCCACCTTATTCATTTTTTCAAATTCTTGTATTTCTTTATCCGAAAGCGTTTTCTTTTTCTTTATTTTTGTATTGAACTTGACTTTCCTTTTCTCTTTTTTCTCTTTGGCTTTGGACCATGATTCGCTTTCGTTGAAACGCTTTCTTTTCGAGCCTTTGGGTTCCGGCCATTTCCCTGTTTCCTCGAATACTTCCAGTTGCCTTTTCCTCCGGTGTTCTTTTTGCTTATCTCTGCAAAAACAAGTTAAATCTTCAAGATACATTCAACACGAAAAAAACTATCCGTCTTGAGAAATACTTCTTACTTGTACGGCAAGCTATTGATGTCGACATCAGCTTCATGGAAATTATCGGGCACTTTACCCCATAGTTCGGACATTTTTGGAAATTTTAGCAGTCCAAATGTTTCTGCGATTGGTCCCAAATCTAAATCTGAAGAAAAGGATACAAAAAGGTAAATCTTTAGGAAGCCGTCAATCCACATGAAAGTCATGTTCAAAACTGTAATTAATATCTCACCCTTAGTTCTCAATATGTAACTGCATTCATACTTCGAATACGCTCTATAATATGAAACAAAAGCTCTCATAGCTTTATCGTAAACCCCTTTATCCTTTATTTGGAGTTTTCGAACTTTATTCAAGACACTAGATTGTGATTCTTTAGCTAGAAGATCCGTCTCGTCGTATTTATGAAGACAAACCTGAAACAATAGAACATTTAATTTTCAACATTAGCTCCCAAAGCCTGTTGACTGTTAATTTTTACCAGCAGTGCATATTACTTTAGTTGTCATAGAAATTCAAACTAACCTTTTGGTTGATCTCGACAAAATTTACGTATGGCAATTCTGAAGGTTGTAGAATCAACAACGCATTTCCATCATCCCCAGCTCTTGCTGTGCGACCAGAGCGATGAACAAATGCAGCGGCACTAGATGGGGGGTCAAATTGTACAACCCAATGAATCTTCCTGGTGATATCAATTCCACGGGCCATAACATCGGTACAACACAAAACGCCTGAAACGAATTTGTGACAATATCAAATACAAACATTTTTCTGGTGGATTAAACAATTAAATTTGCGAGGCTTTAGAAACCTAGTAAACTTACCAGTCGTAGAATTTCTAAACTTGTCGAAAATGGAAAATCTGACTTTTTCTTTCATTTTTCCATGGATTGATAACACGGAAATGTTCTTTAGTAAACTAACAAACAAAGGTAAAACAGTTTAATAATCCCATGGTAATGAAATCGCCAAGCCAAATCTAGTCAGTCATAGCTAGTTTCTAAACAAACTATCTAACCTTTGAAGAACGAATGAAAAATAATCCACACTAGCACACGTAGAAAAGAATAATAAAATCTTCTTGTCCTTTTTCTCCTTAATAAAATTCAAAACAAACTGGAATTTTTGATTGGGTGGAACAATACTGTAAAAGTTTTCTAGATTGGACGGAACCCTTCCACGATCTACAGTATCTCGAACTACAACTGAAACGGGATTGCGTAAGCCGGCTCGAACTAATTTCAAAACTTCGGTTGTCTGAGTTGCCGAGAATAGACCAGTTCGTCTTTGTTTGGGTAACAGTTGAAGAATGTTATTCAAAGTTTTCTCAAAGCCGAGATCCAATAAGCAATCAGCTTCATCTAATATGAGAACTTCCTAAAATAGCCAAACATGAAATCAAAACGACAATTTGGAGCGTTCAATTAAAACTAAACACTGAAATTCAACTTACGAGATATTTCATCGAGGCAGTAACTTTAACACCTTCTCTTTTCAACATCAAATCTTCTAACCTTCCAGGCGTAGCGATTACAATATTTGCACCTTGTGAGTTAAATTTTTCCAAGTCTTCGTTGATCGAAGTACCACCAATGAATAACAGATATGTGAGAGAAGGAATCCTCTCCAAAAATTTGTTAAGAACTTCACTTATCTGGATTGCTAATTCTCTGGTAGGAGCAATAATTAATGCTCCCACTTGTTGGGGGGTCCATTGGCCTTCTTTTCTCTACAAGTACAGAAAACCGATGCAGACAGAACATTAAATGCAATGAAATAAATAGTGTGATAAAACAAAGGGTTGGATAAACATGCTGAATCTCATTTCCATACCAACAAAATCTGCAACAATGGGACCAAGAATGCAACAGTTTTTCCACTCCCAGTGATAGCTTCAGCTGCCACATCTTTGTAATTCAGCATTGTCGGAATGCAGGCAGCCTAAAAACAATTATTTTAACGCTTTTACACAGAAAAAACACAAATACTGGAAATCGAAAACTAATTTCAGTTTGAAAGCTATAAATTACCTGCACAGGAGTCATCTTTTCATAACCAAGTATATTAATAGTTTCCAGAATCACTGGATTGACCATGTTCTTCAACGATTGCCACTCTAAGTTCATGGTGGAATATTTAAACTAAATGCAGGCAAATAAAAACTAAAAAAACAGGGACAAAACCACAAAATAATCAGCAGCCGAAAGCTGCCGTTGATGTAATAAAATATAAAAACTGAATCGTCATTATCCGGCTCAACTTTCAATAAACAAAACTTGGCATCACAGCTTTCTATTTAAACAATTAATTAATTGTTTGTTTTCTGGAGATCTTTAAAACAAGATCTTTCGTTTTCAACCACAATGAACAAATAATCCTCAACAAAACAGCATGGTATTTGAGTAGACTGGAAGCCGCCGCTCAACATGTTTTCTCTATGTTTATGTTCCGTCTCCTGGGATATAGCTTTTAGTCCATATGATCAATGCTCATGGCTCATACATATTGATATTGCATACGGCCTCCCAAAAAAGTTTTGTGAATAAACTGAACCATGCCATGCCATGAAGTACCGATGTGTGAAAATAAAATGAATTTAGAAGCAAACTTTTTCTTGTCATGATAAACAAATTGGAATTACAGTTTTATTAGTGGCTCAGCAAATTACTTGACTACGACCAACGTCTATCAGACATATCCTCTCTGAATGGAATAAATCTCAAATTAAATGCATATATATATATCCATATATATATTTATTTTATAGTATAGATATTACACACATAAACTTATGCAAATAAGGCTACCGCAGAGATAGGAATATGCGTAGAGATGATATTTACGACTAGAGACAAATTACATTGCACCGGAAACTCAAAAAGTAATGCCATCATGGGCAGCGATTTTCTTGTCATTTTTTTACACATACCTATTAAGTACATAGTACATGTAAAGCAACTAAGCAAATTCTCCAAGCTATAATCATTGCAAAACTGCATGCCAGCTCCAATCATTGAGTTTTGAGCTGTCATGCCAACAAATATTACAGTGTTACATTTTCACAATTTCATGTACATTGTGGTTGAGACAAGCAAAGCACATATTAAATATGCACACATTACAAATTAGAAATCATATCATAATGGCGGCGATGATGAGCCACATAAAGCAACACAAGAAAACTGAACCCACAAGGTTTTTTCTTTCAGTTGAAGCACCTTTTTTCATCCCGTTGACTGAACACAACACAATATTAAAAAACTGAACATGAATTTCAGGTTTACAAAACAAAACTACTTAAAGACATTACAAACAAAAACGCACGGCAGTCCAGTATCAGTTGACACAATCAAATGAAGATACTGCACTCTGTCAAAAATCGTAATAAATATTGAATAAAACTGATTACCGAGTACCGACTAACAATGTATAATTAACTGACTGACTGAGAAAAACTTGAGCACATAGCAATGTTTATATCGTACATTGCGCCTTACAAACCAAATAATTTCATTTCCAATACACGGAAGTACAATAGATTCTTAATAATTTCAACCCAGCCTAATTAACTAACAGACCACTTGAGAACGAGAACCCAAAAAATTCACTCTCAAACAAGTTCACCCCGCGATAATGTAAAATTGCGCTATACAACTCACAACATTCAAAACAAAACGTCACCTAATTTATGACAAAAAGGGAAAACACAACACATTCCTTCCGTTTCGTTTGTCACAAAGCAAAAGCACATACATCAGACTGAACATTCCAGAAAATAGAGACAGAGAAGAGTACCCAAGTAATAATATTATAGTGATGAAACTAACAACTTCTATATATATGTATATAAGTTTACATGGGAATCATTACAACACCACAACAATCCTACATGATAGATAGATAGATATATATATATCCATTTTTCTCCGTAATCTTCTAGTTAACTAGCTAGTTAGTTAGTACAGACAGACGAGAAAAGGGGGACAAATCAGACGATCTGCTCCTTTTTCGTAGGCATCGCTGGTGGGGATGATGAGGCCGGGGCAAGTTGCAAACTCGTAGAATGGTTCGGTGTCGTGCTACTGTTGTTACTGGAATTTGAGGCCGTGGAATTGGAAGAGGACGTCGTGGACGTTCCATTTGTCGTCGGTTTCACAACACAACTACCATTATTGCTATTGTTGCCACCACCATTGGTAGTAACCGGAGTTACAACACCACTACAATTACCACCACTACTATGGTTGCTTCCACTTTTGCACACACTGGAGGACCCATTGTTGGCATTCCCTGTAGAGCTCATCATAGTATACCCTATGTTAATACTCATGTCCAGTTTATTGTTATTGGCTGTGGTGACTACATTGGAACTGCCACCATTCTGCTGATGCGGCTGCTGCTGTTGTTGTGACTGTTGCTTGCTCCCAACACTGTTCCCGCGTTGCAAGTGGTGATGATGGTGATGATGATGATGACCATGGTGATGGTGGTGATGATGGTACGGTTGACTATTCCGGTCAGCTGGGGATCCTGAATGGTGATGGGACGTGGGCTGCAATGTCAGTTGTTGCTGATGATGGGACTGAGTTTGATGGGAGGACGAGGACGACTTGCCACCACTATTGATCTCGAGTAAGAGTGAGGTGGACGAATTTTCACTCACACTGCCTCGGATGTCTTTTTGCTTTAATTTGGGCTCCGCAAAATCACCTTCCTTGTCTGACTCGGCCTATGGGAAAAACAAAAGTTTACTATTTTCATTGTGATTATAGCACCAGTGAGGGAGAAATTATCTCAACTAAACTAATTAACTTGCAAAAAGTCATTTATCAAATAAAACCCTCCCAACTGGACAACCGTACTTTATTTTCGTTCACTAAATAAATCAATCAGTCGGTTTGGACTCACATTAGCAGTAGTTAGACTAACTAACTAACTATAAGCATCACGAAAATGAAGAATATCCTTAGGGCACCAAACAAAGAGTAAAAACCTATGAATGGAATTTCGGACTTGATGACAGCGATAATTCATGAATGAAACAGCTGTTGTGCAACAAACAACATGGCACTAAAGTAAAACTAAATTATTCACTCGACTCACTCACTCCCGAATCATATAATAGGCAATCGCCATTGGAACTACACTCGGTCTATAGTGGTAGCCATCACGTCACATATCTCATAAACTTTTCACACCACTTTGGTGAGTGGCCTGGCTAACTAACTAACGAAGTAACATATACTGGAGTTCACAGTCAAATGTCAAACTATGGGCTGCAAGTAGTAATCAAGTCTGATGTCTTGTCCAATGACTTGAGCCACTCAACTCTGTCCATCTCAATTCATTAGAAAGGAAATCCTTGCAAGACATATCAATCGGTCCAAAGAGCAACAAACTCGGGTAACAAAAAATTTGAAAAACTTGTTTATTCACGGTCTTCCCATTCTAACTCTAACGTCTAACTCTTAGGGAACGAAAATGTGAACAAGTATTGCATGACTCTTTATATAACGGTCTGATAGGATTTAATTGAATACAGCCATAGACCAAAGTTTTATTATCAACCGTAGAGCTAAAAAGTGGAAAATTCTTATTTTCTGTCCCTTTTTGTCCATATGGCCTAATGGTGTGTTCATGTAGTAAGTAGGGTCCATAAAAAAGTATACGTTTTTTATGACCTCATAGTGAAATAAAAATAAATGTGATTTCACGAGAATCCTTTCACTTTCCCTTCACAAGTTTGCCCTCAGCATCTCCTACAGGGAATGAATAGTGAGGAGTGACTGGACTGTAATCTCTGATCAGAATAATTACCCAAAGGGAATTTACTTGTCTTGTTGCAGGAGCTGAGAAAAGCGAAAGCCGGTCAGAAGTGTCCGAGCCACATGAGGAGCTCTCACTGAGTTGCTCTGAGTTTCCGAATTTTCGGGCAGCTCGAGGAGAGGGGGGCGGAGGACGACGACTACAAACTTGAGACTGAATATGTTCACAAATTCTTCGGAACCGGCGAATGTTCCCAGACAACAGAATAAATGTGATGGCATAAATAAACTCGCGTTCCGAAGTCGTCGGATGACCAGGAGGTTTTGGGACGGGAGAAATATCTACTTGAAATCGAACTTGTCTTTGAAACATGGCAGGTCCAGACGATCCCCTCTTATATTCTACTTTGAATGACATCGGACTTGCTACACTGTGACTCAATTCTGCTATCTGTTAGTTAGTTAGAAACAAAAACAACATTATTAGC
>Ga0210040_10001412_pt1 | contig 36307 bp, 28 predicted proteins | sample CryGeyCG12114_NA_FD_185462 | JGI IMG/M metagenome (GOLD analysis project Ga0210040, IMG submission 185462) | Groundwater microbial communities from aquifer - Crystal Geyser CG19_WC_8/21/14_NA (SPAdes) (version 2) | ecosystem: Environmental > Aquatic > Deep subsurface > Groundwater | place: USA...
CTCACGGAGTTTTTTCGAATTTTTTTCAAAAACTGATATAGCTATTCGATGTAGAATTTTAAGCGCTACAAAATAGTGGTTTCAACTCAATTTTTTTTTCGGCAATGTAATTCCGATACCCTCCTTTCTATGTTTGCCAGCACAGTGTTAGGTCAAATCAAGCATGATTTTATTGCTCTTTTAACCCGTACAAGCAGACATTTCAATCAACAGCTGAATTCCAATAGCAGCTGTTTGCCAAAAACAAAACAAGTGGTTCTTAATAACATGCAGTGATAAAAGGAATGTAACTCACGGAAAATTTTTTCACAAGTTGCATGCAGGTCTTGTACGTCACCTCCCACTGTAACTTAGTTTGTGTTAGAAAGACTTTATGCCGAGCCGAGAGAAGCACACAGATATTGTCATACGCTTTTTCTTCCTGCAAAAAATATATGGAATAAATATTTATTGAAGTTTTGAATGAAGAAATGTAATGCTGGTTGACAATACTTAATTCAAAAATGATCTTAAAGTGCAAGTTTGATTCTATTCAAAAATGCTCGTAGAAATTCTGAACACAAACAAATACATAGCGAGTACATTTTTTTAATGAAAAAATCCTCATTATTACCGGAACATAATGAAGAAGCAAAGAGGCAACAGGTAATAACACAGGGCAATATGTGATTGCTGGATGTGCAAATCCTACAACGGACACCAAGCGATTGCAAATAGCTTTCCCCTCATCCGAAAGCCCATAATACAGCTTGAACTCTTGTTCCACAAATCCAGGCAAGGAAACTGATTCCGGGTTTTCGGAAATCTCTGTAAACAAATACATTTTTAAAATAAATTTGCTATAAGCTAAACCCAAAGCAGCAAGCCACTATAATTTTACCTGTTGAGCCGTAAATTTGTTCGACACTTTCATAATAGAAGCCCTCGACCCTAGTACGATCCGACTCATGAATAGAGTCAAGCAAAGGCCAAAGACGAGATCGGATGATATCCTTAAAATCCCAATCATTTTCTCGCACCGCAAGCTTTGCTTCCTTGATTTTACCACATGTGATTAAATCTTTCATCTCATCGTACGGAAGTCTTTTCTTTTTCGCGTCCACGACATTCATCTTGGTCTGGACAGCCTGATCGTGATCTTCGACAAATTTGGATTCCACACATGTTTGTAGCCCTGGATGCATTGGGGCCACACTTTCCCGTCTATTTCGTCTCCAGTTCACGAACTCCCAGCCCAACTCTGCGTCGCTGTCTGCAAATCAAAAGTAGCACATCTCAGCATAAGCATAATAATCTGCCCCACATTTTCAAATTCAATTTCATATCATTTTTCAAAAGAAGTTTGAATAAAGAAGCAATAATATTTTGTTTGATAATTCAATAAACAAAATGCATACACTGGTTTATGTATCCCAAGTAATAAATTTCCATTATATCCTGTTGCACAGGACCTAAAGAAAAAAAACCCATGACAGTTGTGCCTATTTTCATGCCGATGATTCACTCAGTATTCAGTATGGTTTTTAATTAGCACAAAAGAATTGTGCTCACACTAAAGCAGTGTAGTGTGCAATAATAAACTTTTTAAAATTTGGGTTACTGACGCCAGGGGAATTCTTTTGTTGACAGGGATAGCTAATAATAATTTGTTGATACATTTTTCTCCGATTGCACACAAACAGTTCTACTGACGAACTAAGGTTAGGTAGCAAAACTAAACTAAATACTCCACTATATATTACACGCAATGCTCCTACGAATAGCTGACAGTCTAGTCAGTCACAATAATTATAGTCTGAAATGTGGTGAGGTAAATCATATTGAAGCTTTTTAATGTTGTTGTCATTCCAATATATTTAGAGCCTCTGAAGGTAGTTTTGGCACGTCAATGCATATTTACCTCTGTGACTGCACTCTAAATAGTTAGTGAGGTAGCATCAATAATGATCTCCGTTTGTTTACGTGTTGTGTACACACAAAAAAATCTTTGCAGAGTAAAATTCTAATGATAGACTGGGTACTTAATTAGCACATATTAAACTCGTTGGAAATACCTCGACCAGAATGTTAAGAATCTCTATGATGTTATTTTTTTAATTTTCAACGTAGATTCTCACAATTGGAGTTACAAAACATAATGCTTTCATTATTATGATGTTATTACCTCATTAATGATTCTAATGAAGTTCAATATTCACACTCACAGTTCCAAAATAAGTCTCATAACAAAAACAAACTGGAAAGTCTACAGCGATTCGTCATTATTGTATTGTTCTCCGCATAAAACAGAACAGAACACAGAGCTGAGCAATCGAGACACTTAAAAATACTACTATTCTTTTAGTTGGCTAAATTATTTTGTAGAGTGAAATGCATGAATGATGAAATTTTTCGTACGTTAAGCCCACCGCATGATGTGACTTGGAAATATATATTTTTCATTTTTCCGTTTCCGTATTCATGACGAAATGTCATCTTATTCACTGTAACCTAAATTTTTCTGAATTTCGACTTTTTAAACATTTTTTCAAACTTTTGACTAGAATGTTTTGAATTTGAATCTGCACTAACTAACTTTCACATTTTAATCAGATTGTACGAATGTTTTTGTTTTAAGTAGTTTCTTATTTGTATACTTTCGACGTCAATTTACTGTTCGCACTCTAATTTTTCTTTGCTTCACGGGTTTTCCGTATGTAGCTGTTGCAGCAAAAGTACAGGAAGCTTCAACAAACTGTTTAACACTACAATTTCGTGTACGCGACTAAAAATGGCCGTATTTTTACATGTAAGCTTACACGTTAAATGTTAAATTAATCTGTTATGAAATGAAGCAAACCAATATTTTTCCAAATTGCGTCAAAACCTATTGACATTTGTTTGTTAACATGATAATTTAAGTGCCATTATCGGTGAGAACCTCACTCTAAACGCAAGAAACTAATTATACTAGAACTAAAGTACTAAAAACGAGCAAACTTACCCAAAACTTTCGATTGTTTAACTTCAAAATATCTTGGTTAGTTATTGTTAGTTTAGTTACTATCTATTGTTTTCGATTACTTTATTCAAACGAAAATAAAGGGGTGTGTATTGTGCTATCACTCACGAATCGCAAATACTGAAAAAGAGTATGCGCAAAATTGAGACTACAATTCGCTTGTACAGCTAAAACAGCTATTTCATTTGCCATAGCCATAGGAGCCTTTGACGTCCCAAAACTGGCCATGTCATCTGCCTTTGGGTGCTCTTAAACTATCGGATCGATAATTTCCATGTGTACAACACTAGTGCAAAAGATTTTGGTGGGAAAATAGGGGCAGGGTATATGCCCGCTCCCTTTTTTTGTTAATCTGTGTACGGCTTATGCGACTGTGATGGTTGTGCATTCATGCAGAACTTTGGAAACAAACTTCCACATCCATGCAATGCTCCACAGGTGTTGCAAATTTTTAAAGTTTTAATACATTTTTGAAATAATTTAACCTTGCTTGTCTACATATCACTGGTTATGTTGCATTATTTATTCATTACGAGTTTCTGATAGATTAATAGTACTCTGTCATATATAAGCTTCCTGATTTTGTAAATTTCCGAAAATTTGCATGCATTAGGTTTGTTCTTAGATTAGGTTAGATTTATTGAGACAAGATTCAGTAGTTCTTACCCAAACTGGATGTGGACGAGTAGGCTCCAGAATTTTTTCGCAATCCTGTGATGTCTTCATTGTCTGAATCAAATTCATTGAACTGGTCCGAATCATTTTGCTCGCCAATTGTGTAAAAAGTGCTGGGACGTCGCCAGCTTCTGGCATATTTGGATGCCACTGTAAAATAGATTAATGAAAATGATTATTACAATGTAACTATTTAGTTATTTGCTTCTGAAAATTGTGGGCATTGGTTCCCTGAAATTGCCCATGAATTTTACATGTAGAAAATGTGTACTGTTGTTGCTTACATCGACTCCTCATTTCAAAACTCTTTTCTACTTTTCAGAGAACTCTGGCTTTTAAAACTTTTTGCATCTGATTGTACGTAAAAAAACCCAGTGTTTCTCCCTTTGTTATTAAATAATTTCCCTAACTTCACTTGCCACACTGCTCGAATAATGAAATATAATTGCAAATCTATTCAACGAAATTATTGGTCTGAGTTGCTACAATCTTCTGACACAAACTGCAGTTTGTGTCTTCTGTCACGTTTTGTTCTAAGGATATCTTGAGCTGGACCACATGCTAGTACTCAAGTGACTTTGTGCGTGTTTTTCTTAAAATTGTATCAACCTTGAACTTTTATAGGCATATAACTTGAATAGAAAAGGCATTGTTGACATAAGTACTGCACGAAGCTCTTAAATCATATTTTTGTTCAACCGTCAGCCTGATGAAAATGAATATGTTGCGGTTTGTATTTATTTTCCACAAAATATAAAAGGGTAATGTCAGTAATGTGTATCGGAATTCTCTTCAGGAGTGTGTAAATACTTCACAAGAGTGACGAATTCAGCAGAGATTAGGTAATGGTAGAGCTAGTTATTGCTAGCTCAATCATTAATAATAGCTTGACTAACGTACGCTAATGGGTAAAGCTGAGAATTATCTTGTATTTCATTTTCAGCTTAGTTAAATAGGTCAGTCTATTATTTGAATGATTATCGAATATCATGAACTTATGAATCTACATAGAAAACAATGACAGAAAACAACAAAACAATTGATACAGTTCAGTTTTTAACCCAACTCGGGCTTGTAGAACCGCTCATTTTTAATTGTGAACTTATTAATACGCTATAATTCAAGCAAATTGACCGATTTTAATAAGTTACACGAATGTGTACTTATTTATTTTGCTATCTTGATTTGCCACAAAATACATGTAAAATTTTTCTCAAAAGTTCTATTCTGAACATACTGCAAAATCTCAGAATCTGTGGTACAAATACACAATCTGAAAGGCTATTAAAAATTCTAAAAAATCACTGAAAAGCTGATGGTGATTTTCTGTGAGATTAAACTACTTCTGAAATTATTACACACAAACTTGGCCAGGGTTATATGTTCAGCCAAGTTGCTCTGGAAATGTTTAAGCTAATATATATTCGATAGGTACAAATAAGTGATTCATATGCGAATGAGCAAGCCATTTTAGACCGGGCTTTTATAGCTTATAATCACGAGAAATCAAGGGAGAATCCTTAGTGCTATTTAAATGTCAACAACAAAATTTAATTTTTATGATATGGCAAATACAAATGCTTTCAAGATAAATATTGATACTCTCATTTTGTTTTCGTGGTGGGTGAATATAATACTGATTTAGAAACTTCTTCGTGTAAATATATAGCCATAATTTTATCTCGCTAGTTTCAAAGCACGTATATCTATAAAATGTGCACAAAAACTAAAAAACCAACTTCTTTCATCTGCTTTTAAATCTTCCAAAGATTCATTTTCTTCGTCTTCCGAGCAATACTCATCCGCTGCACTAGTGTTATTATTGTCATCTTCCTTAGATTTAGAAGCCCCTTGTTTTGAATCTATGGGCTGTGCCCCAGTGATGACTTTTGATTCAGTTTCCATCTTGAATACGGAAGAATAGATCTATCCTGGGATGTGTTGTGATTTATACACCAATTTTAAAAAGCGTATTGCTGAAATTTACTGAAAACCCATATAAACAAAACATGGGCAGCAGCAGCACACAAACAAAGTGAATGGAAAAAAACTTCAATAACTGACGATACTTATGAGATCACCATGCAGGAACTGAGTAGCGTGTCAAAAATGTTTGATACTTAAACCATAAATTGACTAACAAAAAATAAAGGTGTCTGTATATATTGTCGTAAATGGATTTAAACGAGTGGGTAAATATAGTGTACAAATTAGTATGAGAGAGCATTCATTCGAATGAAATTATAGGTATACTTACTTGCTACCTAAAATTATGCATACAGGCATTCACTAGCCTATTATGAAGTCAGTAGTTTTAAGCTAGGGAAACGTGAAATAATTTACAGACTTGTATTTGCATCTTTCTAAAGCAACGATTTGTGGTTACGCTCAATGTTCATCTTAAAGTCCGCAACACAGAAATATAAATGTATATTTACTATTAAGCCAAGAAGGATTTTACTCCGTTTATACTCTGTCTGCTCATTTTGCTTCGAGTTTTGAGTAAACGACAAGTACGTACAAAATTCAATCTCAATATATGACTGTTTCCTAGAAATATGTTAAAAGTTATTTTTCGAAAGTAATGGACGCGTAGTAACAGCTGTAAATACCTTTTGATAACACACTTGCCCGTACGAATAAAAAGAAACATTTTTTGATTTGTCTTCTTTTCTAGCACTTGCCTATCTAATTAGCATGAATAAAACAAGTATTTAATGAATGGTACATGCGGTGTCAGGCAAACGCTTACTTGAAGGGAAAGTATTTGCTGTAAAGTAAGTGTTTAGTAGTTCTTAAGTATTTCAAGTAAATGTTTACTTGAAAGCACAGGAAAAAACAAATTTCTGGAGCTTTTGCTTTTACTTGACTGATTTTTGTGATGAAACATTCACACACGGATATAATGCGTGCTTTGCGTGCTTCTTTGGCTAGCAAGTAAAAGGAAATGCTACCAAAGTTAGCGTTGGTGATTCCGATCCATAAAAAATATCAGTTTTTGTATTTAAGATTATGTAATTATTAATTATGTGTTATCATTTCAATTTTTTCTTGAGGTAAACATTATTGCATTACACAGTTGAAAAAATTATAAACCACCATATTTTTGTCACATTTCATTGGAAAAGTTTCAAAGCTTACCATTTGTAGGCACTTAGTTTACAAGCAAGAGCTTTTTCAAGCTATACTAGTTCTTAGCTTGAAAAATCTAGCAAATGCAAGATTATTCATACGACCCATTGTTCAGCAACAAAACATATGTGGTTTCATGATAAAGAATATTCTAAATAGGAAATAGAAGTATAACAAGAATACATTAGCTAAATGAACGAATTATGACACATATGAATAAATAAGTTATGAAAATCCTTAAAATTCAATTCGTTGCATGCGAACAATTTACAAATATTCTACTGCGTTCTGTCTATATAGTTTTGTGGTTGAATATCTAATTAATGCAAAGTGAGTGACTTTTCCTATTTACTGAAGTTATCAGAGCCTCACAGTTAAAACATCTCACCTTCTAATTTTTTTATGCGTCTTTTTTGTGCATGGGTTTGGTACTCAACTCAATGCATACGTAATGCAAATAAAATGACCGCGGCTAACTTTTCACGATAATAAGTTAAGATAGCACTAAAGTTTTCTTGTTTGCATTTCAAATTTATTAATACTGGTCAGGACTCAGGAGCACGAAATTGTAGGACAATTTTTCATTTGCGAAAATATGAAGTGAGTGCAGTTTTACGCCACTTTTGTTTTGTGATGTGTGTGTGTAGTGCAATGCCATCTTCTGAGGGAAAACATATACACTTTCAGGCCTAAAGTTTTCATAGCCGCTGTGAAGCTATATTGTGAAAATAGTTTGCATTTGCAATAACGAGTATAAGAAATCAGAGAATTCGGTCATTGCATGGACATTGGACATCTGCTCTTGAGTTGAAAATGATATGCTTTTAAATTATTTTGTTGCTCACAGAGGTAATTTGATGAATATTGAGAACTGTGTGATGCTACTAGTGTACGAATTACGGACTACTCTAACTTACAAAAGCAATTGATTTGATGTACCAAAGGTTCAAAAAGTGCATTTACTATGTATAATTGGAAGAACAAATATGGCGATTTTAAAGCTGACTGACTATAAATGAGACAATTCATAACTAGAGAAGCTTAGAAAAAGATAATGACTTTTAGGATTATTATGTACAAACTTTAACTCAAATATAGAAAGATAAGATGGCTATTCTAGGGTCTGCTAGGCTAGAATATCTTGTAGATTTAGATTTGTATGTTGGTGGATGTATTTAGAAAATATCACTTAATTTATTTTTATCTTTCTTTTATATAAAATCAGGCTGGAGCGAATTGAACTGCTCGACATTGCTTCTTTTCTGTATGTTTAATTGACAAACAATTGTAATAATGAAATAAAATGAAACCTTTATCTTCATATTCAAACAAAATGTAAACAATGTAGGCATTTGCGATTTAATTTCCTCTCATAAGCAAATAGACAGTAGGAAGTCTAATCTCTGGCCTCATATTGTGTGTGTGTGTGCTGTGCATGCACACAAAAGGAATAAGATAAAATGCATGCATGAATATGTGCCGTGGTGTTGTGTTTTTGTGGTAAAATGGTACAAACAGAATGGAAAATAGACATGCAAAAAATGAAAATTATGGCGATGCGATGAATAACATTATCAACCTTTTCGGAGCATACGTTCTTGAATTAAAACAAGGTTTTATGCATCATAATCGCGTGGAAACCATATGCGAATTCCAGAATTTCACAATTGGTATATATGCCCGCACTAGCTTGACATTGATAGACTTGCCCCAAAATCGGATTCCGGTTTTCGTGCATGGATTAAAAATCTAATCAAAATTAAATCATTCATCATTCTAAGAGTTTATAAATTGTTGGACATTTTTTATTTTAGACGTTCGCCAGTCCACACTTTTCGTGGTTTAACTGTTGACTACCTATAGTAAAATGAGAAACATGAAAACAAATATGTATCTTACAGAGAAACAATACGAAGCTATTCAAACAAATATCATCATATCATTTGGGCGTGTTATATAAATGATCATGCATTTGATATTTGGATTAATAGGATCCACATTTCACTCCCATTTAAAATCCTTGCCTTGAACTTAATTAATCACTGAAATTAATGCCCTGCAAAAAAGTCCCATTTCTGATAAGAAAAGGGCAAGAGCGAAGAGCAAGTAAAATTGCAAGCGTTTCCATTTTCTCAGCTGCTAGAATGCAATGCAAAATGCAAGCACTCATATCATCGCTGTACGAAATGAAATGAAGGAAATGGACGCTCTATAGGCATATATAGCCGTAAGTTGCTGCTACATAGATTGGGCTGGTAGTAATTTTTTTCTATAGGCATACATTTCAATGAAGTGGCTTTGACTTTGGCTCCACAAATAAATTATTCTAGACACGAAAAGCAAAACTGCGCTCATATTCTTCCTGCTCATCCTTGGCTGACTGGCTGGTTGGTAAGTTGGATTGCAAAATAACTTTTTCTAATCAAAGTTAAATTACTGTAGAAGACGATTTTAGCATAAATTTAACGGTGTAAGATGGAAACCTCGTCTCCAAAACGGTGCACCGAGTCCGACGAGTGTTTCCGAACTCTGTTGACCCCTTTTCACTAGTTTGTTGTATACTACCCGCCTCCTTTCCTAGATCCAAAACACTTTTACGAACGAACAGAGCTAGAACCCACTACTACTACTGCGTTAGTCACAACAATAGTTTGTTGACTATTAGGTAGTAGCATTTTTTTTAGTCTAAAACAAGTCCGAAATTGGAAATTGAGAGTTGAAGAATTTTCTCAATTCAATAGTTGTTGTTGAAGGGAGGACAAGAGGAGATTCAACGGTGCATCGTAATTTCGTAATTATAGTTACAGCTTGTACACTAAAGGATTAGTAGAGCTACTTATCATTTATTTGAGATCACAATTGTTGTGCTTCGTTGACCGAGTATTGGGGAGTGGAACTCTATTTAGTATTGTTAGTTTAGTTGGTTTGTGTAGTGAGTAATTTGCTCCTGATGTACTGGTTGAAATCCTAATTGTACACACGAGGTAAGTTGATTTTGTTCATTAATCCGGGAATAAAAATTGCTCGCAATTGTTGTAAGGTTAAAGTGTAATAAGTAATACAAATGATAAAGTAACTGTACTGGTGTTGGTCAGGCAGGTTTAGTTAGGTCGTATGTCTACGCCGTCTTCGACTAGAGTTTTTGTGATCTAATGGATGATCCATAATGCTATTTCTATTTTTCTAAAGATAATTTGGAATTTTTAGTTCGATTTGTTGGTGTCCAAAATATATGTTTTGATATTTCCAGAAAAATTAAGGAGAGCGCATCGAAATAAAGGTGTACTTGAGAGAGAAGAGGCAGCCCTCCAAATGTGCTAGACGTAAAGTATGGATTTATCAAGATCCGAATAAACAATTCAAGTACAGTAAGGTACGCGCTTTCAGTTAAAAAACAGGAAATCTGTTAATCGATAGGGATATTGCTACTGAACTAATTTGTTCCCGAGCAATTAGGTTACGGTTTGCTTAATGCATTGATTGTATTGCACGAACAATTCATTAAACTTTCGTTTTCTAATGATTTTATGTAGGCTCGTGTATAAAAGTGGTGCTGCGAAGGAAACACTTCCAGCCATCACTTTTGTCCGTCTCTTCGAAAATCGATGAAGCCCAAGGAATTGCAGATCTAGTTGATTCCGTTGCTTGACTGTTGACATCAGTCATTCAACTACAAGTCTACTTCATTAAATGTCTACGGAGGGGGTGATGAGCAATCCAGTTCACTTCGACTAATACTACTGCAACCTTTGGTTGGAAAAGCTAACTCTTCAGTTTATGTAGTGAATTTGATATTAAGTAACACAACTCACCATATATTTTCAACTTGCAGCATAGGCGTAACTTTTATTGTATTATTTTACCCCTCTGCTTTCTCCAATTCTTATACATTTAATCACTATTATTTTTCAACTACTTTACGATCAATTCTTCTGTGACCCAGTTTCCAATTTTCCTTTGCACTCTTCTATGTTTATTCTTTCCGTTATATTTAAACCTCTAAACAAACGAAAGTAGAAGGCGCTACAAATAATATTAACGTAATCACAAGTCAAGGAACTACGAAATCCTTGAACTCTCGGAGGATAATGACTACATTTCTTGGCCCTGGGCACTAATTGAAGGTACGTCCGTTTTCTGTTGCTACCTACTGTATCATTACCATGTACTAAAACTACTGTGAAACTTGGCCTTTTTCTTATTCATCATTATTAAATTCAGGAAATGTAATAAGGGTTTTATTATTAAATCACCAACATAACATATATGTCTTGGGGTTGTGTCTGTATTTCATAACTTTAAATTGATTCGTCTCTGCTGCAGTAAGCTGTAAATTAGTGAACTATGAAAAGCATTAGCTGAATTTGAAGGTATAAATTTCAGTTTCTACCCTTTGGTGGTTTGTATGTTGGTTTAGTTCGATTCAATTTTCTATTTAAAACTTTGAATTTCGTCGTACTCGTATGTGAGTTAAACTGAACGGCATTATGTTTCCAAGTGGTTTTAACGGTTCCAAATTGCAAATCAGTGCTCTTTGCTTGACCCGCACGGTCTGCGGTCAAGCGGTCAACCACTGTGTTGTGTAGTGGCTGTGTGCATTGCTAATTCTAATTCTGACTTTGAGCGTTTTGACTAGTTATTGACCTTATTTTCTCTTCCAATTAGGATATAAAAGTAGAAGAGGTTAGAAGGATCCCGAAATTCGAGGAACCAATGGAATGAATTATGATAGTAGAAACTACTGGGGACTTTCAAGTGGAGCCCTCGTATCAGTACCATCAACAAGCTGTCCTACCACCTTCTAATTTATACGTAAACCAATTCACATTGCAATTCGTTGAGCAGAATCAAGAGGACCAGAGAGAAAATATTGAAATTAAAAAATCCGAATCAAATCCTTCCGTACTTCCATCTTTTTTGCTGGATCAAGGATGTTCCACCCGAAAAGCATCAATGACTCAGTTTTCAAACAGTAGGAATAATTTAAGTCTACCTTACTTACCTTTACCTTGTTATATACTCAAACGTACAACTATAACTATGATAAAACAAATTATTTGCAGGATTAGACGATTGGGCAATTAAATGCAACATGGGAAGTCTTCCAAAGTCATTTAACCCAGATAGCATTAGACCGGATTGGGAAAATTATTTGAATGCTGCGAATAGAGCCCCTTCAGACTCGCTTTGGCTTAGAAAAGGAGGCTCTCTTGATTCTTCTGCGAATCATCATCCGTTCATCCTGGATAATGACCCTGTGGATCCCTGGAATAAACCTATCTTGTTTTCTTCTTCATCGTCTAACGATATCAATGTAAGTGACTGCATTTTATTTAACTTTAGATGATTTGATATTATTGAAAGTTTTTGCTCATAGAATCGATTTTTTATTTACAGGAAGAGGAAAAGGAGAATTGTAGACTCTGGAAAACCGACAAGGAGAAGGACGAAGCTAACAATAACCATGAACCATTTGTGAAAACGGTGGAGAACAGTCCATCTCATTCTTTCTTCTGGAACAATTTCTGTGCTCCTAGTAATGAAGATTGGAACGAACTCCCTCGGAACTCTAGTGGAAGTGGATCACAAAACATGGCTCGAAATAATAGCTTTCAAGTCCCGGCATCGGATCAAGAAAATAATACAAATACAGTAGGAGCGACTGTAGCATCTTCTGCATTCTATGACGAGACGCAACAAAGGCCAAAAAACCAATCGGGTCACAAGAATGAACAAATTGCTTTTCATCCATCAGCGACTCAATCTTCTGTATTCCACGGATGGGTAGAAAATTCAGATTCAGAGGCAATGCGAATTGGTTCCACTAATACGACTGCGAATCTCGAGAAGGCAAATCTGACACCATATGAAGCCAACTCGTTGTATGGTGCTAGAAGAGACGATATGGAAGCTTTGTTAAGATTTTTGTCAAAATTTGACTCTAAAGTAGCTGCTATTTGGGGTGAAAGTGGAATTAGTTCGGACAAACTGTCTTCTACTGGGAGTAGTCCTCTGCAAGACAAGTTGTATCCATGGACAGATTATAGTGGTCCTGGACAGTCACAGCGTGGTCCAATTGGAAATGAAGACATCACAATGGACCTTTGTAGTTTGCACCTCGAGAGTAATAATGAAAGCAGAGGGACATCAGACATGCTTGATGGTAATTCGAGATCGCAAGCAAATCAACCATTTGATTCACAAGACAGTAACGGAAAGGAAGGCATCATGCAGTCTTTGGAACGGTATTTCGGCCCGAATCCTTCGTTGAAAAGTGACTATCATATAATGCGCCCAGTTGATGCAACTTCTTCCCCTGAAGAAACTGCACGCAGCAAGAGTTTGTTGAATCATTGTGACAAAACATCTGGTTTCGCCCCCTACATTGGATCTGCAGTTGACAAGGACTACAAAGCTGACAGACGGAATTCAAAGGCTGTAGATGCCGAGATGGAGTTACTTGCTGCGTGTAGTAAACAAAAGGTTTCAGAAGTGTTTGTTCCTGATGAAGACTTGCGCCACAGTTGGAAAACTCATTTCAGCACTATTGACTATCTGGAATCTGTGTCTGGGCATGAAACAAATAAAACTCCGGTCCCTGTTGTTAATGAAATTGGACTGACTGCCGATCAAATCAATCACAATCTTCCCGAACTTCGACCCTTTAATGAAAATGTTAGTTATTTTTTACAAGTATATATGGACATGATTTTTGCATTCAGGTTGCTCATTCCATTCAACATGTTTTGCAGGAAGAGGACTATTTCATCTTTCAACGAGCTGGAAGAACTACATTCCCTGTGCGAGCAAAAATACGTCATCAGAATCAAAAAGGCACTCAAACTGAGGAACTGTATTTCATGGAATCAATCGGCGGTTTTAACACTGGACACTATGACTTGAGAGGAGTTGGAAAAATGCACTTTGATTCATTGTCTTATCCATATGAAGATGGAACTTCGCTATTCGGATATGATACTTCCTCCACTAACTCTGGTGGATGGATGTCGGTGAGATCCACTTGTTAATTTATTACCTAAGAAAAACGTAAAAATCTTCTGTCCTTTAAATTGCTTGGGCTATTAAGGGCTTTCTTCCATTCTGCTGTGTGTTTCATATGCTTTTTATTAAAGTAAATGAAAGATAGCAATTCACAAAAAAAATGTTCGAACAGTCGTGTGCTGCGACTGCTCTTTATATGTGTTGTCCGACCTTGTCAAGGGGATTGCTAACTTTCTCTCCTTTCATACAACACAAGGGAGAGAGACTTTTCAGTGTATATATAATACACTAAAATCTTGATGTTTAATGTCATACCACCTGTAGAATAGGCCAGCATTTTTCTTTTTATCCATGCTTGTATGAACCTTTAAACTTTTTCTGTCAATATTTAAATAAGTTAGAGCAACTGATTTTGTATTAATACTTTAAATTTATGTGTAAAATTTGTAGGCTTCGGGAATTGTGAATCCTCCATATGATGAGTACTGCAGCCTTGGTGGTACACAATACAGAGAACAGGAAATGCAGCCATTTCCTAAAGACTTTGAATTTATGGCTCCGGAATACGAAAACAGCTACAGTTTTAATTCTACGGAAAATTTAGACTACCCTGCTTACACTGCTCTACAAGATTACAGTGTGTATTCCGGAGCCATTCAAGGCAAAAGTAATCGACGCAGGTAAATAGTCGAAACATTTACATTTTCTCTGAATTATTTTAACTATTCAGCACCAACATTCAACATTCTAGAGCAAAGGATAAACCATGCAAATACTACTTTATGGAGGGGATGTGTAGGCGAGGAAAAGATTGCAGATTCTCTCATCAGTTGGTAACTTGTCGTTATTGGGCGGAAGGCTCGTGCTTGAAAGGGGCAACCTGCCCTTTCTTACACTGCTTTATTGAGGGGTGAGTGCCGATTCGAAAAGAAATTGCAAATGTGGATTATACTTCTGTAAGAATGAGCATTTTTAATTTGGTTTTGTAGAAGGGAGATAGTAGGTCAGGAAGATTTTGACTATGGATCCAATGAAGCAGACTCTCGCTATCACTTGGAGTCAGAAAGTGACTTTCCAACTTTGGTAAGTTATCAACTACAATCAATGTTTAACAATCCTCTAATTCGGTCTACCCACATATTATGAAATCACTATTTTTATAGGTATCTAGTCGAACGGAGTCTGTTGAAGAAGATGAATCCTGTGTAGGAGCTAATTTCCCCTTTCCCACCCTTGAGGACACAATGTTTCCAAAGAAGAATGAGAGTGAAAAAAAGGTGCTTATTTTCGGTAGTGCGTTTCCATCGATCCAAATCGAAGACAAAATCAGTTCGTCAGTGCTAAAAAGTAAAAATGACAACACCCAGACATCTACACTTGTCAGTGGAAGCATCTACTCGAATACTAATTTGAAAACTACGACCGATGTTAATAATGGGCCGTCTAAAAATAAATCCACAAAGCCCAATCACAAACGTGGTAATATTACTAAACCCAGTGCTAATAGTGCCCCAGCCCCGAACAATTGGATCAGCCCTGCAGTTCATGGAAAGGAAAAAAGAAAGAAGAAGAAACATTAGATGGTAGAAATAAGAGGTGAAAAGGTCAAATTAATTGTGCGTGTATGGGAAATACAAGAATAGGTTTTACTTCTCTTCATGGAATAGTTTACATGTTTTCAGTTTCACCTTTTCTTCTTGATTTAAAAAAAAACTTCTACTTAATCTACTGTTTCTGATTTCTATGATAAACTTATACACCCACTTCACCAGTTGAGCGAACAATAATATTAATCAATTTTGTCTCTTTTGGTCCTCTAACCTCTATAGGAAATTATGGTCCATGCATAAGAATATCGGCTGTATTGTTGTACTAATCTGTGTGCTAAGTGACATACTAATGTGTCTCTCTGTGTGAAGTGTGACCGTGTTTTTCTGCGCAAAGTAAACGTAAAACCAAGATTATTTGTTTGTTTTTGCCAGGTTGTTGTCCCAATTGTTAAATTAGCTTATCTTCAACAGGTTACAATAGTTAAATTCTTATCGTAATCCTCTACATTTTGATGTCCACTGATGAAATACACAATTCTTAATCCTTTAATTGGCTAGTTTCCCATTCCATATAAATTATTGCGAACAATATTATTTATGATTCACTGTGTGCCACTATTCATGTGAGGCAAGTCAGTTACAATTCTTAATGATGGATGATGCTGTGCAAATGTTGTGCAAATGTGTTCACTTTTCACTTGTAAAATGATTCTAATGACTTGTCCTGTTCTATAGTTATGTGTACAAAAACAAGCGGACAGAAAAAAGTATTAGTTACCTACAATTGGCTGCTATATGATAAATAGACAAAAATTATTCAAGTCGAATGTTCGTACGTGCGCCTTATTCCAAGGAATGTAAAAGTGCGATGGTGAGCAAGGAGATAAGTAGTATTATTCTTTCGTGTAGCTGTTGATAAGAGAAAACAAAGCATTGTTATTAATATTGGATGTCACTCTCTTTGTAGAGCCAATAGAATAATATGCAAAAGCAAAAGAATAATCTACTAATTAAAATAAGTTGAAGGACGTATTGTATAAGGATACTCCTTAAATTTTGTGTTTTTGTAAACTTTCCCCATTTTTAATTGGCTTTCCTAAGGACGAAACGGTTGAAACTAAAATTTGAGTGACGGATTATTTGAATCGCTTAGACAAAAAATTCAAGGGGAGTTATATGACTATGACTACAAACTTTAGCATTTTCCGGCTAACTTTTCTAAACGAAAAAAAAAAAGAATTCGCTTTTTATGCCCTCACATATGTAGTTAAGTGTAAAATGTCTCGACCTGTGGTGTGGACGTAATTGGGATTCAGAAAAAATTAGTAATCTTGATATCTGGCTCCCTTAAAATGTGAAAAAGCTATTTATTTGGAGAATTACAGACTAACGGTCTGTGTCTGTTCAATTTCAGTAATGTTGTTCGAATGGCAGACAAATTATTAATCGTAACCGTGAATATTATGTTGACCATGGAAGTAAAAGAGAAAATAATAAACGAAACAACTGCTGAACAACATTTAATCATCTGTTAGATTCATTCATATTTTATTGATCATTATAGTTATCGCTTTACTTTAAATACAAATTGATGAGCTTCTGATTTAATCAGTCATTTGTCATGAAATATAAAGATTGAAAAAACTAGACAACAAGGTATCATGCTTTGAATGAAAAAAAAATTATCTCCAACTTGAAAAAGAGGCGCTACCGCCTCCACTTCCAAAAGATGGCGGTTGCTGTTGCTGTCCACCAAATAGACTACTAGCCGGCGATGAAGATCCAAAGCTCCCAAAAGCCGACTGCTGAGAGGGCTGCTGAGCTAATGCTCCAAATCCTGATACACTACCAGAACCAAAGGCCCCACCAAATGGAGGCTGAGATGAGCTGGACTGTGCCAAGGCACCAAATGTAGAACCGGTGTTGGTACTAGCTGCTGGAGACCCTCCACCGAAAACGCTGCCAGACGGAGATCCAAAGCCACCCCCAAAAGGAGAAGATTGGGCCTGTGGCGATTGGGGACTTTGTGCTATAGCACCAAAAGTGGGTGCTGCTTGGGTGCCACCACCACCAAAAATGCTACCGCCTGACCCAAATCCGGGAGCAGCAGACGGGGATGCAGCTGTTTGCCCAAATGATGAGCCAAAGGGAGAACTTCCTCCAAATGTTGGTTTACCACCGAACACGGTACCGGAGCCAAATGTAGGTGCTCCTCCAAATACGGAGCTACCTCCAGTTGGAGAAGTACTTCCACCGAATGATCCAAATCCACTTGTAGTGGACGTAGTGGTTCTGAAGAATAAGTGAAAATAATGTCTGTTCACAATCCTTGAAAGACCTAATGAAGTAAGAGACAATGTGAATGCTTACGGTGATGAGAACGATCCTACGGTGGCTGCAGAAGCTGGGGCTGCACTGCCACCAAACACATTAGATGAAGGACTACTAAACAAGCCTCCAGTAGTGGCCCCACTCTGACCAAACCCACCTCCACCAAATGGGGAGCTGGCACCACCACCTCCGAACGACGCACTTGCCGTCTTTGTTCCCCCAAAAATTGATCCTCCAAAAGGATTTTCGACCTCCGATTTAGGGGTTGCTGGACTTCCTGTACCAAATCCAAAGGAACCCATAGCACTCGTGGCATTGTTAACCGTTCTAAAACAAACATAATATGCGGATCAATAAAATAATTTGAAAAATAGTTTACACTAGCTCTTGAAAACTAATATACGGATGCAAACTAACGTATTAGAAGACGATCCAAAAATTCCACCACCCATGGCAGACGTCACAGAAGGTGAGCCACTACCCCCTCCAAAAGTACTTGCAGTATTACTAGAAGCCACAGGGGACCCAAAAATACTTCCACTAGTTGTCCCACCAGTTGTACTAGAGCCAAAAATACTTCCTGACGTAGCGGAATTACCTCCTGGAGTACCAAAAACATTTCCACTAGTCCCAGTAGTAGCCACCGGAGGGAAAATACTTGAACTCGTGGTTCCTGGGGCACTAGGTGTGGCAAAAATGCCTCCTGAAGCCACAGATGTAGCCGGATCAGCAGTTGAAGTCGCCAGCGTTCCAAATCCTGTAGACTGTGAAGTAGTAGAACTAGGCGCTCCAAAAATACTGCCACCACTACTTCCAAACAGGCTACCTGAGCTGCTTACAGGACTACTAGTAATCGAGGCTCCAAAAACACATCCTGAACTACTGACTACTGGTGGAGTTGTTGCTGTACTGGCTGACACGATAAATGGACTGCTGGATCCAGTTCCAAAGACACTGCTACCAGAAAATGCACTGGCAGTTTTATTAGGAGGCACAGTAGCTGCATCGTTTGAGGAACCAAATGCAGGAGGAGTATCAGTAGCACCAACAAGAGGTGTGCTAGAACTACAACTTACTAAAGCAGTATTTTCAATAGAACTAGGCGTCGATATTTCCAATGGACGTGCAACGGTGGCATTACTGACTTGGGGCGTACTACTGCGAGAAACAGAAGTGGATTTTGTTCCCGCAGAGCTAGTAGGTGCCAACAAAGAAGAAAAGCTGAGAGAACTGGATGTAGCTGTAGTAGCAGTGGTAGTCTGCGTAGGAGAAAATGCAGAAAATTTACTCTTGCTATCTTTGGATACTGGTGTATTGTCTTCAGCAGCTTCTGAAGAGCTGGTAGCTTGTTCCTCCGTTGTGGATGATGATTCAAATTTAGGAAGAGAGGAAGCTGCAGTTGAAAACACTGGCTTTACCTCTGTACCTTGAGTAGACGATAAAGTTGTACTTGGTTTAGTAGGCGTTGTAGACGTAGAAGACTGGATACCGCTCGAAATAGTTCCAAGGGCAAATGAGAACGGGGACGATGTGGAAGATGTCTTAGAATCAAAATTAAAAGCAGGTGTTGATCCAAAGATAGAAGAGCCAGACGTGACAGTGACATTAGCTGGTGCGGAAAACAGTGATGATTGGGGGGCAAAGAGTGCAGATGAAGTGGTCACCTGTGAAGAAGAAAACATGGTATTTGAAGCTGGAATAGAGTCACCAGCACTGGATGGCACTTGTTGTTCGGGCTGTTTTGACGAAAATCCAAAGGGTGGGTTAGAGAGATCCGCAATTTTTGATGAACCAGTGGATGCAACAGGTGTAGTTGGTTTGGGCATCTGGAATAAAATTTTCTCTTCACTTTTAATAATTGGCGTTGAGTTTTCCACTTTGGTTGCAGGAAGTTGCAAATCTTTAGAAGGAAGCGAAGTCACCGGTATGAATGACAGTTGAGAAGTCTCTATTTGCTTCGGAGAAGCAGATTGTGAAAAACCAATTCCAAATGATGCAAACGGTTTCACAGGGTCCTGTAGGGCTTTTAGGATAGAACTTTCCGTTTTCGGTACGCTCGGTGCAGCCATCAATGGAGAAGAAGTAAATGCTGGACTTCCAAATGAAATTGGAGGATTGGAAGAAATGACTGGCGCAGCAAAAGTAACCGTTTTTGTACTAATGACGCTTACAGGAGCAGCTGTTTTTTGAGTCAGAGGGGATTGGTCGACTGCATCAGTTTTTGAACCCACTTCTGGTGTCTTTAAAATTTGATTGTCTTTCTGTTGGTACCCAGGTAAAAAGCTAGAACTGTACAGACTAGTCGATGGGCTCATGGTTGATACAGAATGTGTCGCCTCCGTCGGCACATTTCGAGAAGATGATGATTTTTTACCTGATGAATTAAGAATAGGTAGCGGTTCCGACACCACTTTAATTATTTTTGGCTTCGAACAAAATCTATGAAGGGCCATAAGTTTATCGTGGGATATTTTCACGGGCATGTTCTCAGGATTACAACTTTCTTTGTTCAATTTTACTCGACTGATTCCACTCATAAGTTCTTCAACAGATATCTCATCTTTTCGGCGTTCTTTTTGAATTTTTAAAGCAGCTAGCTCTATGGCCATGTCCTCCTTAGTTTCTTGTTTGGATTTATGAATCATACTAGAGAGAGGAATTAACTGCTTGGAGGGGGGATCAAATGAATCATCTACATGGCCGATGCAACGTCCATGCATTCCCATTCGGGATCGAATTTTGATGATTTGCTCTTGAAATTGTCGTATAATTAAAGAATGGCTGTACAGAGCATCATATATCTGCTTAGCTGGGGAGACAGTTTCCTCCTGGTCATTTCTCTGATCTCGAAAATATAGATTTTTTCTTGCTTCCCGAACTTGATTTTGGATGAAACTGAAAAAAATATGACAAATCACAAATGAACTACTGGTATAACTTGTGCGCAAAAAGGAGGTAAATTTTATCCTATCCTACTACACAAATTTATCACACACAGGACAGGAAAATTTACCTCCTTTTTCCGCACAAGGTATAATAATTCAATATTGGACAGTAATATAATATGAAATTAAAATACAAAAATTTTACAGAAATTTTTGCTGAATTTCTAGAAACTTTTTTTGTCGATCAGGATCCAATGGTTCAGAGCGAAGACCACGAATATATCTGGGATCCTTATTTCTCTCAATAATTGACTTGGCGTACTGTAAACGGCTAAAATGAATTAAAATCCTCTCTTTCAAAGACGAAACGTCGTCCAGCTGCCCTTTTGTTGTCTCCAAAAGATTGTGCATAAAATTTTCCATATCATTTAAATCTGTCAGTATCCCTTCTAATGAATGATACCCATTGGCAACACTTTTTCTAACAGCATCCAAGTTCTGCTTCTGCCTCCCTTGAAGATCATCGAATCTAAAAAGCCCAAAATACATTCAAGATTATGATCATAAGCACTACTATTCTAAATTATTATCATCTACTGGAATGTTTTTCTAACCTTTTCCCTAAAACTTCAATTTCTTTCAAGAGACAAGCGTAGTCGTAATCTGTAGGTTCATTAGCTACACCACTGTTACTGTCTGCTTGAATTATTTTGCCTTTTGCCAAATCTTCTCTTCGTGTTTCAATAGTTTGCTTCATAGCAGCGATCCCTTCTATCGTTGGTGTGGCAAAATTACTAATTTGTGTAACAGGAACAGGAGTTATGTCGATAGAAGCAGAATAAGATGGAGGTTTAGTACTCGGGGATAACGATGACGTCCCAAAACTCGATGGTACTGAAAACGATACACCTTGAGAAGCAATAGGAGCAGCTGACGGTGAAGCCTGAACGTTGGGTATTTCTTGAACTTTAACAGGATCTTTGTGCACTGTGACGAGTGATGCCGGAATTGCATTAGGAACAGGGGTACATAAAGTAGGTGTTGGTTGCGTGTTGACCGCATAAAAAGATGACAGGACTCCTTGAGAAGTAATGAAAAAGAGAAGTGGCATAGGAGGAAATGACTCTGTTTCCGAGATCACTAAAGGTTCTGAAATGCCGAGAAAAGTGCCTCCTCCAATACAAGTGTCCCCGGAAGGGAGGATAGGTCGCCGGTTGTCTGATTCAATTTCAGTAGGAACCCATTTGTCTGCAGGTTGAATTTTAGTTAGTAAGACAGGTTCGTTGCTCGTATTTGATGCACAGAGGATTGAATTCCAAGATGGAATGTAGATATATGTGGTTTGAGAAAACCCGGAGAATGAATCGGAAACAAACATATCTCCGTAGTTAGTGTAAGTTGGTGGTCCTCCTTTCACTAAATCAAGCTCCATAAAGTCTGAAATATTGAAGAATTTTTTTAATTTTATTGTACTGGTTCAGAAAAGCTGATAAGTGTGACAAGATAAAATAAAAGCAGATGCCCTTACTTATATCAGATCCTTGAACATCAAAGCATATAAGAAACTGAAGTGTGTTTGTCCATAAAATTGACGTTGGCATGTTCAATGGGGATGAACACGGACCTTGAATCTTCTTGGCTTCAGTGAGATCCATTTTCAATTGACTAAGGGAACCGTCTGCTTTCCCTACAACAAGTTGTTTTCCTCTAGGACTCCAGCACATGGACCTAATGAGCATCCCATAAAAATGCTTTTCAATGCATTTACATAAAGCATTAGACGAGATGTATACCAATTATTTTGTGTCCTCACATTATGTTAAAGTTCTTAAGTGAAGCAGACTCCACAGAATTTTTTCCTTTTACTTGAACTAACATTAATGAACCATCCGAGCAAGTAATGCTTAACATATTGCTTAAATTTTCTCCAGGATTCCAAGCAATTCCAGTGATTTTCGCCCCATTTTCAAGGGATCCTCGAATTTCACAGAAAGGATGACATTTGCCCCCCTGAAGAAAAAATGAATATCAAACAACTACAGACCCTTAACATATTATAAACTATCAACTTGAATTATAAAATACAGAAAACACGAATTCATAAAAAAAAGTAAGACACCTGCTGAATCAGTTCTTCGAATTTGAAAACCAGCACGAAAGCAATGCCATTTCGGATTGTATCCACAGACAAGAATTCATCCCCATGAGAAAAATACACAAGGCTTGGAAGTACCTCGATTATTGGGCTAATCACTCGGAGCTGCGGAACACATGCAATAGAAATTTTCTTCGACCTAGTGTCCTTAGATTCCTTTTGACAACGAATAATATCCTCCACTCGAATAATTATTAGTCCACAGGCAGTATGAGAAACAGCCACACATCCATACCTATTGGATATGGCAAGGGGATGCCTAAACTGATTAGAAGGACCATAGTCCTTGGTTTCATCACTCAAATGTATCTCAGGTTGTGAGAAAAATAACAGGTTCTGCGAAAAATGCACCACATATAATCTCAAACATTGGATAAAAACTACAATTAAGCATTAATTGCATAATTAGCAACAAGTAAGCAAGTAACAGATGACAGCCAACTAATTTACTTTAGAACACGGTCCAGGGCCTCCGTCCGCAATAATCGGTTGAAGTGGTGCCGGTAATGTCATTTTTTATATCCCCCTCTGGAGCGTTTACCGCGTGATTAGTCAGTGATACAATATCTATGAAGTTCAATTGCAAACTTTTCAGATGCCCTAATATATGTCAATTAAGAAGAATCCAAACATTCCGGCTATGAAACTTGATAATTATTAGCAATTATCCAAGAGCACATGCTAATTTGGATTTGAAATTGAAATAATAAAATCTTCAAAATCAACCGCAGGCAAAATCGTGTGGATGTGGAGTGTGCGAGAGAAGTGCGTCTTTAAGGTAAAAAGCTTTATAATATTTTCGTTCATGTGATTCAAAACAATGTTCAGTTTTAGCGCTACAAATTAATCTATGACTAATTTTTTGTTGTTGCGTTCGTGACTCATTTTTGTAACTAAACTATTTAGTTTGATCGTCTTCAAACTGATTCGTCACTCCATGGATGAAGTCACTGGCTTTGGTAAATTAATCAGTTGCAAGTTGCAATCGCAAAGAAGTTGAAAGCGATTTATAATTAACACTAACACTGTATTTTTAGATACAGCTCGTAATGCTAAGATTGACATCTTTCCAAAAATAAATTGCTAAAATTATTGTGTTTAAAGGGAACTATTCGTCGGAGGAGATTCTGTAATTTGTTTTCTCGGGAAAGTGGGAGTGAAAGTTTTTTTAAATGATAGTGGACAGTTCAGTGTTTAGTCGAAGCCATACTAGTAATTTTCCATTGCAAGGTGAGTTGGAGAAAGTGCAACATTTTTTCGCAACCAATCTGATGCATTATTAAGTTCAAGTTGATTAATTAATGCATCATTTTAGATTTTAGATTCAAATAAATTCACGTATCCTTCGCCAAAATGTCGCTAACTGCAATGGAAAGTAAGTGATAAGTGCAAGTATAGTTTTACCTTTAGTCCATTCGTTCGTAATGTAAACTGATTATAACTAATGCATACTCGCAGATCATCTCTTCAACCTCAAATTTGCGGTCAAAGAACTAGAGCGGAATGCCAAAAAATCTGAAAAGGAAGAGAAAGTGGAAAAACTAAAATGCAAAAAGGCTATTGCAAAGGGCAATATGGAAGTTGCTAGAATTCATGCTGAAAATGCTATCAGACAAAAGAATCAGTCCTTAAACTACCTTCGGATGAGTGCCAGGGTGGATGCTGTTGTCTCAAGAGTTCAAACCGCTTGTACAACTCGAAAGGTACGATTTCTTGTTCACATTAGTGTATATAAACCAGATCTTGTGTTTACAGTATGTTAACTAAAGTTTAATTATTTACATCCTACAGGTAACAAATTCCATGCAAGGTGTAGTACGGTCCATGGACGCTGCAATGAAATCATTAAATCTGGAAAAGATTTCGGGCCTGATGGACAAGTTTGAGAAGCAGTTTGAAGATCTTGACGTCCAAAGCTCATACATGGAAAACACCATGTCTCAAACCACTACCACATCTGTACCACAAAACGATGTGGATCATTTAATGCAGTCTGTAGCAGATGAAGCTGGGTTAGTATTTTTGTTCACTTGTGTACCAACTATCCGCAAGCAATAATCGTAATTTTTCTGTGCAGAATTGAATTGAATATGGAGCTCCCACAAGGAGAGACTGCATCAATAGCCTCCTCCCAAGTCTCCCATGAACAAGATGAACTAACAGCAAGGCTGGCTCGGTTACGACAAGAATAATTCTTCAACTCAACTCCAAATAAAATCTACATGCTTGCCGCGAATAAGTTTTGTACTTTATGACACTATATAATGTGTATCCAACCAAATCCTGAAATTTCAATACAAGCATTTAATGTGACGCAATATGTCAAGTTTAGTCATACAGGCAATTTATTACAGTATATATATTTTCAAACTCTAAATTCTTTAAAACCGCATTCCGCAAATAAATTGATCTTGGAAAACTAATGTTATTTATTCATTTCCGTATGCCTTTACAAACGTATGCATGGGGTTTACGATAAAACTGAGAAATACATAAAACACATGGCTACAGACTCCAAAACTCCACTATAAACTATTGCCGAAAGAGAAAGCGCATGGCAAAGTTTTAGCCACTTTCACGAACTCTGGTTGGGTTGAGACAGCATATAAGTGTGAAAGGGGCATATGCAGCAGTAATCGATATTCCACAGTAACACATACAAATGGACGAAAAGCTCGTGGCATCCTTTTCGGGGAAAAACAATAAATTTCAGAAAATTCGAAAAAAAAAAGTTGAGATTAACAATGAAGAAGCAAAATGTTAGAACGCTTTCCCTTGTGGTAACAACTTTCACCTATTTACTAATTGGAGCTGCAGTTTTCGATAGTTTGGAGTCCGTGACTGAAACAAAGAGAGGACATGCCTTAGGAGGTAAACAAGAGTTTTTTTTTCTTGTCCTTTACAACAAAAATTTGTGTCTTTAAATGCACTACGCAGTAAATAGGTACACGCTAAACTGGAGCAAATAAATCTTTTGTCCCTAGAAATTCGAGAGCATTTGCAAACCAAATACAACATAAGTACTAAAGACTATATATGGATTGAGCAAATGGTAATTGAAAAAACACCGCATAAAGCAGGTATGGAGAAAGTACAAACTTAACTAAAGTTTTAGTATAATGAAAGGTAAAAGTTCTAGTAAAATGCCATTTTTTGCATTTCTAAAATGCTTTGTTCTTCAGGTCCACAATGGAAGTTTCAGGGAGCGTTTTACTTTGCAACTGTGGTTTTAGCAATGATAGGTGAAGACCACACAGCTAAAAATTGAATTCAAATACTGTATATAAAGCACTTTTTTCAACCTTGATTCTACTATCCAATCCACCCAATGTGTTTAGGTTATGGACATTCAACGCCGACGACAGTTGCAGGGAAAGCATTTTGCATGCTTTACGCTGCAATAGGAATTCCATTGGGCATTGTTATGTTTCAAAGCATAGGTACTTTCATTATCTGAATATAAAAATTGCTAGGCTTAAAATCCATGTTGATACCAAGGTATATAGAATAGTATTTGTTAATAGTTAATAGTTCTTGTTGATACATAAACACTACAGGTCTACATTTGATATTTTAGGTGAAAGGCTAAACAAAGGCGCCTCCATCATAATTAAACATTTGAAGATACTCTGTCGCTGCAAAAAAACAGAAGCTACTGAAATTAATCTCATGATGGCTACACTAATTTTGAGCTCTATTATAATGACAACAGGTATATTAACATCAATTAAACATAAAAACCAATTCGAAAATAATTATTAAAATTGTTTGCTTTATAACTGCAAACTGCACTATGTACTACTAAACCATAGGTGCTGCAGTGTTCTCAAAATACGAAGAATGGTCATACTTCAATTCTTTTTATTACTGCTTCATCACCTTGTAAGAGAAACAAAGTTTTATCCATCCCTTAAACTGCCCATGCTTTAATTTTACATTTTGTACTTACCATCATCAATGGATGATTTCTTAATCGTAGAACAACTATTGGCTTCGGAGATTATGTAGCACTACAGCAGGATAAGGCCCTACAGGAAAAGCCCGGCTATATGGCTCTCACTGTAGTATTCATTTTATTTGGATTAGCTGTAGTGGCTTCCAGCATCAATATTCTTGTACTACGATTTATGACCATGTAAGTATAACACTAAAATTTTTTCTGAAATTGTGAGTTATGCTCCAAGTTAAAAAAATACATAGCCAATAAATGTCTGGATATTTTTACAGGCAAGCGGAGGAAATGCAAAGGGAAGACACAGATTTAGGACCAGCATCCAAGAACGTGGTTACATTGGATGGTGAAGTTTTGACGCCAAATGGGGGTTTGTTGAGACAAAGTGATATGACTATTTGTGCAAGTAGCCCTGACCAAGTGTCCGTATGCTCTTGCACCTGCTATCCCCGTTACAATGATCTAAATGATTTGTACAAAAGGAAGGGCAAAATGTACACGTATGACACAAGCGGCACAGAAGAAGAACTTTACAGTACAGACGAGGTTCCTGCTATTTTGGACAAACGTGCTTCAGTGTAAAATGAGTGGTTTATTACAACGGGTGGCTGATAAAAATTCAATTTTACAAATAAAAGCAGAAACTGTATTTAAAACTAAAAACCGTACAACCTAAGAATAAATATATTAGCACCCAAAGAGTATGATTGTCATATGGGAATTGCTTTTCCATATCTGATAATGAGAATACTGTTCAAATGCTTCTTACAATTTGAGATTATTAATTCACAACCTGTCCAATAAATAAATATAAAATACATATTAAAATTCCCACGAGTCCAACCATTTCAGTCCATGCATGCTGCTATTGGAGTCCACTGCCAAAGGACCAGCATTCCCATAAGCCAGTGGGGAGAATAAATAAAAGCTGTGTCCAATCAGAGCCAAACAGATCCCATAAAATATGTGGGATGAAGGCAATGCTTTCAGAAAGTAGTCCAAAATCACTCCAGACAGCATCGATGAAAATAAGAGCGCTGGAAAGTAGTGATGGAAGTACAAGACTCGTCCCATCGTATAGAATGGCAAATAGTGAAGTGCCCATCCTAAAAATAGCCAACCACAGACGCTCACTGTTTTTTCTTTGCTCTCTAGAATTATATACAACAGAAAAGATGTAAATAATGCATACATGTATATACTTGTGTTCATAATGATTTTATGATATCAATTATATTATTTCCTTGTTTACCTTGTTGCTCCGTAAATTTCTTGACTCCTCGCTGCTCTTGCCATGCATAATGAGAATACATTCCAAAGGCACAAAGTAAGAGGACCAGATTGCCCCACCATATGATAGGGTTCCCTAAAAGATACACCCGGTAATCCCCTCCACTAAAATATTGACCCCTGTAATTCACAGGCCACTGCCATGGCCGAGAAGTCACTTCTCCCTCTTTCGGTTTAAGACCAGCGTTGCCTTCAAACATAATAGAATGGGACTCGAAAAACTTCTCGAGAAATGAAGGTGCGTGGACTTGAAAGCTAACATTGGGTACTAGAATAAAATTAAGACAGTTACTTAATGATTGTATGCATCACAAGGTACAAATAAGGTAATATTTATTAGTGAGGACAAAAATTCATACATCTAGGGAAACGATTCTCTTCAATATTCCAAAACGTGCTTTTCCTAATGTCTCTTTGGTTTGGACTACATGATACTTCCATTTGTTCATATGCCCATTTCGGAAGTTGTTTTCCAGTACCAGACAAAACGCACTTTGTCAGTTGATGGAAAAATCTTATACGACTGCTTACAACATTTATGTAATCTCCTGTTTTCCCTCCGACTACATCTATCCTCCAAATGTCATTTGCATCCCCTGTGCCATTCTTCAATTAAAACACCCATTTTAATTTCAAAGCGATTTCATTCCTGCTACAATAAGTTTAAAATCTCAGACGTATACTTACATCACCATATCCCGTAACTTGCCAATGCTTTTTAGTGATAGGTGCAGCAATTCGATGGGCATGGAGATTTCTTTTAGTAATGATATGCTCCAATCGAATCATATCGCCATTTCTAACCAACTCAATAGGAGAACTTTTATCATACAGTCCGGGTGCTTCTTGGTCAAACTTTTTTATTGCCCACACATTGTTTTCATCCTTGTGTGCATAAGTTGTAATTTGTTGCTGCTTCGCACCAACACCACTGGGGTACAGGTGCCAATGAGAATGTAAGTATCCACCACCCGTTCTTTGGCTTTTTATTGTTATGTGAGCACCATAAGCCACTTCACGAGGCATGCTGGCATTATAAAGAGGATTTCCAATCAATTGAGACTGGAATCCGGAGCTATAGAATCCGTCGCCATTACCACTAAAGAAAAGATACAAAAATTACTTATACAAATATGATCAATCCCCAACAAAAACAAACAGGCAATTTAACGCAGTAGTACAATACCTGCGATTAAGTACAGCCAGATGAATATAGAAGAAAAAAATGTAAAATATTATTGGAAGGACGATAAGGCAGATAGCTCGAGCAACAAAATGTTTAACACAATATGTCTGAAAAACAAAAGTAATTTAATGAATACAAAGTGACCGGAAATTATTCGCAGAAAATATCGTAACGACTAGCTTACTATTGGTTTGGACAAGTCTCCGAGGATTTCCCATAGCTCATATATGGTTCGAAGGCCTACATAAAGTACGGTAAATAAACCAACGAATTTCACACTGATTGCGCATGCTATAAACGCGCCGGTGAAAGTTAGCCATAGCCACCATGTGAAGGAGAAAGGTCTGTAAAATAAGTGATGAACATAAACTTATCAATAACCACTGAAAATCTTATTTGCTAAACATTATCAAGTGCCTACCTGTTACGATAGCTGTAAAACTTCACCGAAGCATAGATGGATCCACTTATGAAAAACAAAAGTATCGGATCCAATAAAATGTATTGGGTTAGTGTGAGGAGCCCTACATCAAACAAAATAAACGCTGCAGCTAAACTAGCAGCCGAACTAGATTCTGTCATTTCCCATACAGTCAGATAGGCCAGAGGCACGAGCATTGACCCCATAGCTGTACAACACTAAAAATAAATACAGAAAGAATAGGTCTAAACAACGATGGAAATGAATAAAATTCTTTTAATTATACTGTATGTGATCAATACCAAACGCATTCCCAGGTACTGTGTTTCATTATACTTTTGGCCTGGGGATTCAAAGGAGAATTTTCCATCGTAGCCGGTTAAATATCCAAACATACCAATCATCATCTACCCATAAAAAATAATACATAAAAACATAATTGTATTTAGAGCTTATTTTGGATTTTTTTATTTTGACAGTGATGAGATAATATACCTTTCCAAGTGGAGGGTGAACATCAAAAAAGAAAGTTCTGTTTATATACCAACTTCCCATTTTCCCAAAATGGGTTTCGTCCCAACAAACATGATTTGGCTCTTCCACTTTATAAAACCGTGTCGAAAAACCTAATATGACGAATACTAAAAATAAAGACCATGACCACGAAGTAAGGTCAATGTTTGATTGCTCATGACTAGACGGTGTCTTCTTGTCGTTTACACTCTGTGTACGTTCCACAGTAGGTGTAACATCTAAAGATGATTTTTTAACAACACCGTCAGTTTTGGACTTTCCTCTCTTTTTCCTAAAATATATTTCAATTTTTAGTAATATTGTTCTTAGCTTATAATTATAATCAGTGAAAGGAGAGTTATGAAAAACTCACATTTTGAAACGGCGACGGCCCAATCAAATTTTTTAAGATTATCTGAACACAAACGTGAAGTTACTTTAGACTTTAAACGCATCAGGAGTTCACACTATGAATGTCACTTAATGAACAGTAAAAAAAAAACCAATTTAAAAAAAAATACAGCTAAAACACAAAATGTCTATCTCTCTCTATGAAGCTACTAAACAAGAAGTGACGTTTCTTTCCCGCTATGTCAGTGAGTTTGAGTGAGTACAAAACAACACAAAAAAACAACTGATGATTCTCATGCAGGATGCAGAAAACATCTCATCCGGAGTCTCATGTAGCCGTAGCTGAAGTTTTGATTTTGCTCACAAAACTTCAATGCCAAATGCTAACAGCATTACGGATCAGTATATTTTATCAAAAGCTGCATCAATTTTTTCGATCTGATGTGAAGGGTATTGTTGTAAAAAGGGTTCAGCTCGTTCAGCTAAACGGTATTTAAATAAAATTGTACTGATCGTATTTATGTATGTACATAATAGCCAATTGTGAGAAGTGTGAGTCCAAACAACGAAGCTTGACCAAATTATTATTGGCGCTTATTGAAAGGAAGGTTTTCTAAATTTTGCTAAAGGTGTCTAAAGGTTAATTCCTAGTTCTGAAACTAATGTTGAACAGCCAAAAGCTTGAGGTAGAATATGCGTCTACGTTATGTCGTTATGTGTATATGCAACTGATCAAGAAGAGTCACGTTTTGATCACAAGGTCATTAGCTAGAAGAGTTTATTTATTTACATATTTATACTTTTTATGCTAGGGCAAGTTAGAATACAGACTGTGCCAAGAATGCTATATTCATTCCAGTGTTTTATATTCCATGCATTTTGTCTCCAGGAACAGCAGGTTTAGGAAACTGGTTTGTCAAGGCAGCAAGGACTTCTCCCATTTTCACATTATTTCTCAGTAAGAAAAAAGGTTTTGTTTAGCTCACAACACCAAAAAATTATATTTGGTTAGAAATTTCATTGATGATAGAAATCATGGCGGCGAAACCCGTATTGTACTCTTACTTTAGAAGTAGTGCATCATGGAGAGTTCGAATTGGTATGCATAATATGCATGCAGATTAGTATCCGTTTTTTCACATTATTTTAATGTCGATCTGATTATAATACGAGTATTATTACTTTGTTTTAACCAACTTTATAAATGCAATATAATATGTAATGTATATGTAATTTTGTGTTTAACTTCTCTAGCTCTTGCTTACAAAAATATTGACTATGAATACAAAGCAGTCAATTTGTTGAAACGAGAACAGGTAATTTTGTCAGATTTTCAAAATACAATACTTTGTTTCATATAAAACCGATACATAAAATATAATTCAATTTAATGGTTTGGTGAATAGAATGGGGAAGAATATCTGAAAATTAATCCCTTGGGGCAAGTGCCTGCACTGCTGGTTAATGGGAACATGATCACACAATCTGTAACACATACTTCACTATTGACAATATTCACATGCATGGCAATCAAGTTTTCTTCCTACAATTACGATTTCTATTATTTAGATGGCCATTTTAGAATACCTGGAAGAGATTTATCCAAGCAAACCCAAACTATTGCCTACAGATCCAGTCCAGCGTGCTAGGGTAACATAACTTACTATTTTTTTGGAATTCGTGTCTCAGAAGCACAATAGCAATGATTGTATTTCTCAAGGTAAGAGAAATATCTGAGATCATTGGATCAGGAACCCAGCCACTTCAAAATCTTTCCGTGATAATGAAGTATAGTGAGGATGATGCTGCTAAGCGAATTGAATGGGCAAACTTCTGGATAAACAAAGGACTTCAAGGTATTTTATAAGGGCTCTCATGTGGAACAATTCTGGGTACTAACTTTCGCGGAATTTTAATTGCATATAACAATTTTTTATCTCAGCTGTTGAAAAAGTTCTGGAACAGACAAGCGGCAAGTTTTGTGTTGGAGATAATTTGACATGGGCTGACTGCTTTCTTGTACCACAAGTTGCTGCGGCTCCACGGTAAAGTGCCATCTTTCCAAACTCTTAATATCGCAATATTTTAATGTAAATTACATTGTACCTTGTGATTGTGGTACAATGTGGTAGGCTCATGTTGTTGGTTATGCTTATATTTTGGTTCCAGCTCCAATCACGAAACACAAAAAAAAACGATTCTGTTTGGGTTTGATATAAATTGAGAGATAACTGCATATTCATTGGGCTTAGCTTCAGGATTGCATGCGATTCATTATAGATAAGCGAGATAAGCATCCTTTATGATTATGTTGGACTCACTTGGGCAAAATTATAATTAGATCAATCTTACGCAGTTTTAAGGTGGACATTGATGCCTACCCAAATATCAAGAGGATTAATGCCACATTGATTGAAATGGATCCTTTCAAAAAAGCTGACGCATTCTGTCAAATTGATTGCCCACCTGATTTAGTGAAAAAATGAACAGAATAAATCTATATTGTTTTTGAAGAATCAATGCAAAAACGACATTACATTGAGAAGTATTGTAAAGGGAAGCATAATTTCTTTCAAACCAGATCATTTATTAGTAAGGAAACATTTGGCATAAATTATGAGAATTTTTCTTTAACCTTGTCCATCCAACCATTCCCATGGCCTCCATTAGTCTATAGGCCTCCATGCAGATTGAAAAAAGTTCTTAACATGCATTGCGAAACATGCATTTAATTCTTCTAATTTGCTATTAATGATATGGTCGATGATTAATGAGTTAAAAACGATAATTGCGTGTTCTGAGGTTCTTTGAAAATAACACCAGTAACATAAAGGTTTAGATTTATATTGTATCGATGTGATGCCGGTTGAAAATAATGCCAAAAGTGTAAAGATGATACTGAGGACTTGAGAAAGCATTTTATAGAGGGGTTAGTGAAAGTGGCAATTCCTCACTATTTCTCATAGAAGCAGATTACTATATAACACTATTTCTAAATCACAAGAACTTTCTTTTGTTTTATTTCAGCTTTGATTGGGCAGTAGAAAACACTTCCTTAACCTAAAATTCAATTTGTGGGATAAAAACTTTCCCTTCATACATTGCATTTGACACCTTGCTTTTAGTTGTAACACTAGGCGAAATGAATTTACTAAGTTTTTTTGCAAACTATGCAATAAAGTATGAACCCTTCTACCCGGACTCAGGGAATGCAGTGAAACCGAAGATGCTTGTCATGTGACCTAACTTATACGTGTTTTAATGTTGAGTAGGCAAATTTCGTTCAAAATAAGAAGGACCTTGGCTCATCATATGTTCTGTTTTTGGAACTAGAGCTTATTAGCAGCTATAAGCATAAGCATACACAAACTTTACTTACTTATCTTTCCGAACTACGTACACGTATACATACGTGCGTTAAATTACGTAGACTGGGGAAATTTGTTCTAGTTAGTCACTGTTAAATAAGCTCGGTCACGTAGGTTCACATCATTACTGAATATACTGAATTAAAAAAAAAATTGGGACACAATAGTGAACCCAGTTTTTCAGTTCCGTGATTACCTTCTAGATGTTTTATAATTGCTGCTTTTTAATAACTTACGCCTGTTACAGTCTGAGTGAGTCTGAGAGACATATTTGAATCAAATCAAGTAGTTGGATTCACTGTTTTCCTGCCATACGTCATAACATAACATTAATCACATCAGTTCCTCAAGGACATAAGGAATCGAAAAAAGTTAGTGGTGTGTGTGTAAACTCATCCTGTTCTGATCGTATGATGTTCATATGTCAGTCACACCGCGTACTGCCCTAGTGTAGTGCCATTCATTGCCACACGAACTCCACTTAACTACCGAACTAAATATTTGGTTATTGGTTATATAGTCAGTCTTTAGAATTCAATCTGAAATTACTAATCGCTCCAGCCAACTATAGTTTACCTTTGGTTTCAAAATGTCATCAACCAATCAACGAACTCCCCAAAAAGAACAGTTCCATACTCCCCCTCAAGAAATATTCGATAGTGACAGTAGTAACAGTATGGGGCTGGGGCATCGAAAATATAGCAACGAAGCTGAAATCTCCGGCAAACGAAGTTTGAGATCCCAAGAAAAAAGGTCCAGTAAGAATTTGGACGGCACTGGTAAAAAGAGGTCAGCTGGGTCATCCTCCTCTTCCTCTAAGGGGCGACGGAATTCCAGTAATGAAGGGATTTCTCGATATTATGATCCTGGTACGAGTAAAGGGGACAGTGAGGACTTTGAAACCGACTATTTGGACATAGAATCTGTTCCAGCGCCTCCGATTTCCATGAATTTCCAGTCTTTGGATTCCATCCCAGCCGATGCAAGACCTCTTCTGCCGGTAAGATTATTATTGTTTGTTTATTCATTCATCATGTTCACTGTGGTGTAGTTGCTCTTTTCTATTGTATCGAAATATTGCTTTGTTTATTTGATCTAGATAAAATCAATTATGATTGACGATTGCACACATTTAACTTAATAAGTACATTGTTTCTAGTTATTGATAATTTTTCCTCACTGCCTCACATCATAACCTGTGTAGATAATCAAATCAAGGTTAATAGTATTTGTAGAAAGTACGGCAGATCAAGCCCATGTTCTAAGCAACGACAACAATGAAAGCTTAAATCGCTGATAACCAAAACAGTCGCAAAACATTACATTATTATGCATTTTAACAGGCTTAAAGCGACGAACGTGAATATTTTAATTGATCATTTAGGACTTTCGAAAAAAGTATTTGAGCTTTAATGTTGAATCCCTCCCTATGCTGTGAGTGAATCTTGTCTCCGGTCAGGAGACAACGTTGTCTGTTTATATCAGTTTTTGCAAATTGCTAAAAGCGATCTGCCGCCCCGCAGATAATGCAAAGAAATTAATCGAAATTATGCAAGCGTGCATTACTGCGGTTGTGCATTGGTTGATTCCTTTTTTGATTGGCTCAATGCTATTTATAAATTGTGTTCTTTTCATCGTAATAAGATTAATGTGATGTTATTGCGCAATGTGTTCATGTGCAGGTATCACAATTATGCATCTGTCACTTCCTTTGTAGAATGTTGTTGTTGTTATTTGTCTGACTGATTGATAATTTTTAATCATGAGATTATATGCTGGTTCCATAAAAAAAATTTGCGTAGAAGCCTGTTGTATATAAAACCAAAGCCCTTTTGTGTTTTTCTACGCTGTTAATAGCATTAGTAAATTCAGTTGAATGAAACTGCTAGTTTTAGGTGCTCCTCTAACCTGAAACCTTGTGCCGCTATTTTGGGAATATTTTATGTGTTAGCTCAAGGGCAGGACTGCTCATTGTATTTTTAAACTCTGTCAAGGAGTGCAATTGCATTCTTTCTGTATCGTGTCTTGCATGAACCTAGAGCCATCAATCGTGTTAATTGGTACACACTATACACACAGTAGTTGCGCAAGCCATGTGTAATAGACGAAGAAGATGCAAATGCAAATGCCGGCTGTCAAAGCCTGGCAATAAGGCTGCTCGTTCTCCGGTGAGTTTATGTACTTTAATAAACAATGCTCTGAACAATATTGTTTTCTGGCAAATTCTATTTTTTTACCAGAAAGTTAAATGTGGGGTGTGATGTATTTGCATAGTATGCTGGAATCTCAATGCCAGCATTATCAGTAGCCGAGACCTTGACTGTCTCATATTCATGTACTTTCTTGTCACAGGTCTCGCCACTCTCTTACTATCTCTTTAGCTATAAGCATCTCAAAATTCTGCCCTAAACATTCTCTCATTGTAATAAAGTTAAAGTTTATATGGATAACTCTGTCTAGTTATTTTCACCATATACAACATTTCTGGCGACGAC
>Ga0210040_10001413_pt1 | contig 36284 bp, 35 predicted proteins | sample CryGeyCG12114_NA_FD_185462 | JGI IMG/M metagenome (GOLD analysis project Ga0210040, IMG submission 185462) | Groundwater microbial communities from aquifer - Crystal Geyser CG19_WC_8/21/14_NA (SPAdes) (version 2) | ecosystem: Environmental > Aquatic > Deep subsurface > Groundwater | place: USA...
CTCCGCGGGAATGGTGCACTTGTTTTGCCAATTCAGATCGACCATGTTTGACGAGAGGTAGAGGAACTTCAAATTGCGGTACGGTTATACGTGTATTGGAGTTGTTTCGAGTTTTGTGGTCTTATTTGCTTAAATAAATTAAAGACTTTTTCACTTTTTGCAATCTTTAGTCTTCAATAAAATTTGTACGGATATTTTGTATATTTTTGTAGCGTAAATTCTGTGATTTGTTATGTTTGCACCTGCGCAGTGCGCATTCCTTTGTTCTGATTAATAATTTTGTGTATAGAAGGTTTGCACATGCCCAAAGCCCAGTGCACTTTTCTTGGTTTCGATTGAGTTGCTACAATTATGATTCTCTAGGTGTAGTTCTTTTCAGTTTCAGTAGTGATTTCGAAGTAATTAACAAGTATTATTTTTGATGTCACTAAATACTGAATTTATTTTGTGTATTCTATAATCTTTTCAGGAACATTCACGGATGATAACGATACGGATGACGATGATGCCGACATTGAAGGAAGTTCGGACGGACCTATTGATCTGTAATGTGAAACTATTCTTTTCAAACGAGATTCTTACAATTCGAGATTCCAATTTAAGTTTCTCAATCTACTTGATTATCTGACGCATCACCGAATACATTTTATCGTCGTCAACCAACACTATGGCGTAGAACCATCATCAGTTTTGATAATGTTAATGTTACAGCTTTTAGCACTGTAAGAGCTCTGAACTTTAGCTATTGTCTTACCAGTTTCTAATCAACTTTTGTTCTTCATTGGCATTTAAGACCGCACGTGCATTCGCACGTGCGTTTGTCTTCGCGATCTTTGTGTTGTATAGTAAGCAATACTCATTCAGGCTGTAGCCTCTATTCATTCATAACTATAGGTTTGCTCTAACTAAGGTAAAAATGTAATGTGCACTGTACAGTATTGGCGTTGAGTTGTAAAATTAGCTACATACTAAACTTACTTGATGTGTGCTACCGATAACAATAACGATTGTATAAACGCTGCAAGTCTGCAAGAACAAATGTGCAATCAGTTGTAGGATGATGGTAATGTATTAATGCTATTTTCTAAGATTGTAAATTCGTGTCCTATTTGGCCATGCGATGGATACTCACCCGGTGAATTTTCAGTATTTCAGTTATATCTCAATGATGAGTATTATAGTTGAGTTGTTAAATGGGAAATTGGCATGCGTAACTGTACTACAATTCCTCCTGTCTAGAGACCGTATCGAGTAGACTGATTGGCAACCCAGTTAGTGTAATATATATGTGTGAGGAAAAATTCATATTTATAAAATGAAGAAAAGAGAAAGAAGGAGCCATTTTTTTGGGAGCAAAGCAGAGACAGGAGTATGGCAAAGCCTTGTCTGTCGCTCGTTCGTTCTCTACAGGATTTCAGAATGCTACTTACTTACTTACTACGACTATTACTATGTAGTATTAAAGTGTGTGAATGCTGCAGCAGAAAGCTCACTCATATGCCTAATTTTGAAAGGAGAAGAAGACCTTGTATGTGTGTGTGAACGAAGGAGGAGAAAGTTCAGCAGTGCTGCAGTAGTGTCGAACCTTTTTTGTGTGAAAAAGTTCTACACTGCAAATAGAATGTATCGGATGAGGAAAAACAAGTTTGGGCTGGCGAAGGCTAGTTAGTTAGTTAGTATTTTATAAGGGTGGCTAACTTTTATTATTTTCACGAGCACTGCTGCTAATATATAAGCACTACTTTTTGTATGTATTTGTGCAATGCATTTATGATCATAATGATCGCGGAATTGGATATGTTATGGTAGGGAGGGCAGCTGGTAATAATAGTGTACTGGTGTAGGATGTGTGGTCATTATCGTTTGTTATTTTTGGTAATTGTGCCATTTTGTGTGCCATAGTGAGCGAATATTTGTCACTTGATATTGTGGAGTCAGTAGTTATATAGTCTGTAAATGGGAGATTTGCTTTTTGGTTTGTGAAATTACTTTTACATTCCCCATGAGGTCTCCGAGTACGAGGTAGCAAGGGTTAGGGTCAAGTGGAGTGTAAAGGGGGAGATGAATATTAACTTTTGTTGCCAGATTCGCTGCTTTTGTTTTGTAATGTGAAGTCATAATGATAGTGATAATGTTTTTTGGTTCTCATCTCATTGTTTGGTGGCTGCATTTAAATTATTTATGAATTCATATAGCATTAGTAAAAATAGACTTTTGTAATATTGCTAACAATCATGGTTATAGGCGAGATGAATGTATTTGAATTGTAAGTTAGCGTACATGTCTTGTACAATTATATTTGACTTGGGCACCGGACATAATGTACCACAAACTTTTATTTGATCTTACTAAATGTTGTAGAATGAATGAATCACTGCACTACTTCATGTGAGTGAGTACGATACTCATGCAAAAATAACAATCCAAGTGAAATTTAAATGTCGCCGTTGTTGAAAAAATTATTTTCCACAAAAAATCATACTTCCAAAGACGAAAGCTGATGACTTGGCGTTGACAGCATGCAACCATAAATCTGGCATCCTTTGTTAGTATCGAATCACCGTGCGTAAACTATGTTCACAAAGCAAACAGAAATTAATTAAATCATGTCCTGTTAACTAGTGCAAGCTTATAGCACTTCTAAGAGCTCATATCAGTAATGCTTCATGATGAACAAACCTCTTTCCCGCATGCATGAGTTGAAATGCCTCGTTTATTTGGTCAAGAGGTAGTTCTCCTGTTATGAATTCATCCACCATAATTTTCTGTTTCATGTAATCTTGAACCAACATGGGCACCGAGTCTTTGCTCTTCCATCCTCCGAATGCAGAGCCAGCCCAAACTCTACCTGTGACCAGTTGAAATGGACGAGTGGAGATTTCTTGTCCTGCTGCTGCTACCTACGTGCACAATGTAGAGAAAGTTATACATGTACCACCTAAACCACGCCTTCCTTTCTTTTCCCAAAACAAACTCACCACATGGAGAAGAGAAGCACTGTGCTTGAAAATGCGATAAAAAACAAAGGCAACCCTGCTACTACACTAGAACTACGATATTATACACTTTATTATAGTAATGACTTGGACTTGGGACTGTTGTCTTTACTTACCCCTATGATGACACTCATTCCCCATCCTTTGTGACAACTTTCCAAAGCCGCTCTCTGATCAAACAAGAACATTCGTTGCATGTGAGAAGCCCATAACATTATTTTTGGATTATTCAGAAATATGATGCTAACTAACTAACCAACTAACTAAAAGTAAGTAAAGGGACAGAATTACCATAGTATGAATATTCCCAATGCATTCAAAACTGTAGTCCAAACCACCATCCGTCTTTTCGATAACAACTTCCTGAATAGTTTTGCCGGGATGATCGTTAGGATTAATGAGTTCAGTACATCCAAACTTTTGGGCTGTGTACAGTGAATTTTTAATACAAAGAGACCATCATGTCAAATGATTTCATACATGCATGAATTTAAAACTCACCCTGAGTGAACTTGTCCGAGTTAATATCAATGCCAATGATTCTTTTAGCACCAGCAACTTTTGCCCCCATAGCTACAGCCAATCCTACAGCTCCCAAACCCCAAATTCCCACAGTAGAATCTTTCTCAACCTTTGCAGTATTTAATACGGCGCCATAGCCTGTGGAAATTCCACAGCCCAAAAGACAAACTTTCTCCAATGGTGCTTTTTCGTCGATTTTACATAAAGAGACTTCGGACACTACGGTGTACTCGGCAAAAGTAGAAGTTCCCATGAAGTGGAAAAGTTGTTCCCCTTTGCACGTGAATCTTGTAGTCCCGTCGGGCATCACTCCTTTGCCCTAGTTAGGGGAACGCACAAAATATGATAGCAATCCCTATTTTATTTGTCGAGCAATTTGGCCGCCAAACGAGAAAAGTGTAGATGAAATGATAAATTATTCAGTACCTGGGTGGCTCTAACTTTTTGGCACAGATTGGTCTTTGGGGACTTGCAAAATTTGCATTCATAGCATTGAGGAATGTACAAAGGAATGACATGATCACCAGCTTTGAAAGAAGTGACTCCTTCGCCTACACTTTCCACAATTCCGGCCCCTTCATGACCCAAAATGCTGGGGAAAACTCCTTCAGGATCGTGACCATCTAAAGTGTAGGCATCCGTATGACAGACTGCGGTGGCAACAATTTTCACTCGCACTTCTCCCCGTTGAGGAGGAGCTACTTCAATCTCTTCTATTTGCAAAGGTTTTTTCGCCTCCCATGCCACAGCTGCACGACATTTGATAAGCTGAACACACGGATATTTTTATGATTACATAAAATAATTATTTTTTGAGGATCACAAACTTTATGTAAACTGACCTTGTTTTCGAAAGACATTGTAACTGTAGTAGAAAAAAACTGGAAAATTGAATGTTAGAATGCTAGACAAGTTTCATAGGATGAACGGGAAACGGGAACGGGATGAGTTATCTGCATGGATTGAGCTAAAACACAACTGACTGAAAAAAATTGGAGTTCGCCACTTTGACTTCTGTATGTATTCAATATTAACTTACAACTTACATCTGCATGTATCTATACCGCTTATCTTTTTAATCAATTTTATTCAGATTTTGAACTAAAAGCATGTGTAGTGTACCGGCATCATGTGTACCTCCTACTATGCCTCATCTCATCTACATTACTACAATTAACTTGAATCAGGTTTTCTATGGGTAGGGTTGATTTCTACCACGCGCGAAAAAATACATTGAAAAGGGCAATCTAACTAAAGTGTCCCAAAACCCGTAATTGATGATTTTACGCGTTTAAACCTATTAACTGAACTATATTTTATGTTAATATGAAAGAGAATGTGTTTTTTTAGTTACCTGCAAGAATTTAGGTCTCTAACTGCAGTCAATTTTAAACGAAGAGAAATTTCCAAAACACATCAAAATGAGTACGCATGTGCGCCGAATACATTGGCAGATTCCACTGTTAATTATTTCCAATTTCAGTCTTGGGTATGCTTTTAGCTGGAGTCATAAACTACAAGTACATAGCAGTGGCAATAGTGGCATGTAGTGGCAGCAGTACTCGCTCAAACAGCTGAATTTGACTGGCAAGATTCAAGGTCACTGTCTGTCTGTAAACATTCATGTTCCCGGCTCCCGTGCATATGCAAAGATTAATACCAAGTGTTATTTTGTCGCAAGCTCAAAAAGCACATGTCAGCTAGCTCAATTACAAAAAATTCTGAAACAAATTGATCTTCTAATCTTGTAATTTTTGTGATCTTTGATTTAAAAGCATACAATTTTGGAAAAAACGCTACCAAGGCATGGGCCAAATTTTAGTGAGCTAGATAAATGACATACTACATAGGTTGTGTCAAATTTTAGTGTGCAAAATAAACGCTTTTGCTCTGCCAAGAATGGTTTATTTGTTTACTATTGTTGTTTATTTAGGTTATATAAATTAATTTTTGCGTGTGTTTGCGTTTTGATAGAAGACGTCCTTCTCAGTGTGAAAAAGTGAAAAATTGCTTAAAGTCGTTGGATTGGAATAGAATAATCAACACCGTGATGACTTTAACGACAGTACTTAAATCGCATTCATGAATGATGAATTACTAGATGGTATACCTGCTGGTAGACTTTAAAATTAAATCATGAATATTCAGGAATCTGCGTGAAACCCGAAATATTTCTAGGTATAGCAGGGAGACCACCTCCATGCTGCATAAGGAAAGTGAAACGCAAACAGAGTGACGTAGATGGAATAGAGAGGCAAAATTAAATTCATGTTTTTTTAACAAGTTTATGTTCCTTTTAGCCAATTAAAATAATTTTTTTCTGCTGTCCTCTTTGTATTTTTGTGTCAGTGCAAAAAAATTGTCTTCTATTGTTCCAATTTCCTTGAATTTATATCTTTTGCTTCATTGCGGTTATAATCACTATGCCACTATTGATCTGAAAACTGTCGTCGTGTGGATTCGGAAATCTGATTAACGCTGCTGTGCTGACCTGACAAAGTCACTTAATGAAACCTTAAAAGTCAAAAGTTGCAGCGTTCTTTATTGTCTTGCGAAAGCTCAACTTGACTATTCACGTTCACCCGTCATCAAATTGCAGAAGTGGCTTTCATTCGAGGTAGATTCTCCACGAAATTATAATCTTTCGAAAACGATAACAGTAAACTATTTGCTAATTTCTTTTGGATTTTCGATTTTCAGATATAGAGTCATCTACTGCAATTATAATTAACCTTTAAAATGGATCGAGGGGATGAACCAGAGTCATTTAGACGTCGCAAAGGATCGGATAGGGCTACTGTGCGTCATACACCATTTAACAATTGCATTGAAAATATATTTGTCCTTGAAATGCAGTGGATTTTAAAATTTGCTCATGTTTGTTGTTTTGTAGATTGAGGATGAAGGAAAGACTGGAGAAAGTGCAGACTCAGAAGATGATAAGCTTCCAGAAGAACGATATATGGAAAAGATTGCAAAAATGATACCACAAGGGACTGATAAAACTCCAGAAGTATTGTCCAGCGCGTTACATGGACTTTCGGATCGGTATTTTATTTTTAACTGCTTTTTGAAGTTATAGTGAAGTTGATAATTTGGCATGTATGAGAGAGTTTTAAAACTATGTGATTTTGTGCTCATAGATGGCGAAATTGGATTATCCGAGGCATATTCACTTGGCTAATGCTGGGACTATTCGGAGTCATAATTTATTTGGGGCCTCTGGCTCTCATGGTCACAGTTAGTGAAAATTTGCTATTGATGGCGACATGGGTTATTAAATTTTGTATTTATATTCATTTTTAATTTTTGGTAGACACTCATTGTTCAAGTCAAATGCTTTGAGGAGATCATTAATATTGGCTACTCAGTGTACCGTGTTCACAACTTGCCGTGGTTTCGATCTCTTTCCTGGTACTTTTTGATAGCTTCAAACTACTTCTTTTACGGGGAAAGTATGGTTGATTACTTTGGAGTTTTCGTAAACAGAACGGTAAGAGGAACTGTTCCTGCACAAAATATAGTTTTAGTTTCCGTTGTTGCTATGTTTATTTTACCTTTAGGAACCTTTGCGGTTGTTGATAACCTATCACCGATTCATCAGTTTCTCCATGTACATTGTGGGATTCGTATGGTTTGTCTTGTCACTCGTCAAAAAATACTATATGCGCCAGTTCAGTTTATTTGCATGGACTCACATCGCTTTGCTAATTGTGGTCGCTCAGTCTTACCTCATCATTCAAAACATTTTCGAAGGAATGATTTGGTAAGTTGGTCATAATAATTCGTCCTCAATTCTTTTTCTATGTTCATAATCATTGTAGTAGGATTCGTTTATGGTAAATTGCCGTTGTCTGAACTAACAAAGTTTAATAAAAAATGGTTTTCACAGGTTCATTGTCCCAGTCAGCATGATAGTGTGCAACGACGTCATGGCTTACATGTTTGGATTCTTTTTTGGGCGAACCCCATTGATCCAGCTGTCACCTAAGAAAACATGGGAAGGTTTTATTGGTGGTGGCATTTCCACAGTATTCATTGGATTTGGGGTTAATACTAATTAATCTGCTTATTATTTTGCTTTCAAATTTATTCATGAATATTTATGTTGTAAAAATTTTTAATGTTTTCAGATTTCATACTTTCTTTGTCAATTTCCTTACTTTGTCTGTCCTGTGGAATACAAAGAGACCATTGACAAAATGACTCTTGGCTTGGAGTGTGAGCCCTCGTACTTATTCCAAAAGCAGGACTACTCGCTGCCATTTTTTCTAGTCGGTTTTTACCAGCTAATGGGATGGAAACCATACATCACCACCTATCCATTCCTATTTCACTCGCTCTCCATGTCAATCTTCAGCAGTGTGATTGGACCGTTTGGTGGATTTTTTGCTTCCGGGTTCAAGCGAGCTTTCAAAATCAAGGTATTCATTTTCCAAATGCTTTTTCTTTTGTGCGTGTTTTTGTGTTCAATATATTTAATAAATGTACAATGTTTAATGTTATGCTTTTATTGCTTCAGGATTTCGGAGATCTTATTCCTGGACATGGTGGATTTTTGGATCGCTTCGATTGCCAAATTTTAATGGCCACATTTGTCAATGTTTATCTGACAAGTTTCATCCGAATCGCTTCTCCGCAGAAGCTTTTACAGCAGGTTAGTTAATTATTTTGTTGAGTTTTGTGTTTGTATTGATAATTTACTGATTTGGATTTAATGTTTATTGACTTGAAGGTTCTTTCACTTAAACCTGAACTGCAACTGGACCTGTACAATTCACTGAAAGATTCTTTAATGCAACGAGGAATTTTGCAAACTATTCATGGTCAAGTTTAGTTGGTTTTGCTTGATTTCTTTAGTTTTAGGAGTTACTAACGCTATCAAAAGGCAAAACTAATTTCGCGTTCAATAGTTTTCCTCTCCTCCCTACTGTGTATACTGCTTTAACATGTTTCACTCTATTTTTAAAGGTCGTGTATTATGTACGAGTTGGATTTACTTAGTTGTTAAAACTTATGTATATAGCATCAGTTTTTGGCCCGCTGTGTACGATGTCAGCGGCCAGTGGGACTCCAAAGACGCATATTAGTTTTGGGGCGTGAATAATTTAGGATGCAATTCATTTCAGGATTTCCAGTTTATTAATATGCTACTGGTTAATATAACTGGATGTTATTAACTTATTGATCTTTCAGTGGTTTTCTTTTCACAAAGCTTATTCAGACATCATGCATCTTTCCATTTTATGTTCGTGTGTTACGAAAATATTCCATGTTTTTTTGCAAAGATGTGTTTAACTTGCAAAAATAATCATATTGAAATTCATAGTATTTCATTTCTTATTTCTTAGATAGTTTGAGCTTAATATACGCTTGTTTGATGTTTGAAAGGGGAAAACTTTTGCAGAAGCCGAAAAGGAAAACCCTAGGAATGCAACCCCAGAACGCAGTAGCGCTATTGAAAACTTCTATGGAAAATCTCAAGATCACGAGATTTAGGGTGGTTTGCAAATGGCAAGGATGGTTTATTTGATTGCCTTTGGTTGCGGTTCGCTTCTGTGATTTATTTTTCAGTGCTAATTTTCGTTGTGATTAAACTATAAGTTGGTGCAGGAATCAGTTGCTTTAAATTTTGTATCAAACCTAAGAGATTTGCTATCATTTCCTATTTGTGAGTTCGGAAATTGTATGAAAGAAAAGTGTAATTATTATTATTAAATAGTCGGTAGTTGATGCTAACTCGTAAATTGTCTGATATTCATAATTAAGAGATTAGATTTAAAATCGCTGCAATAGGAACTAAAGAATTCTTGATTCATCATTGTATCTATTTTTATTATTTCTCGGTAAACCTTTTATGCTTTATTACCTTTTTTGGAAAGGAATTGTAAGTAACAATGTTACAATATTTACTAAAGTTCAAAGCGTCTCCAGCTGAAGCAATTCTAACAAACAGTCTGTATTTTATGAAAAAAGCGTTAACTAAATGTAAGAATATTATTTGCTAGTACATGTTCAAGCTAGTTAAACCTTTTGAAATTTATTGGTGTAGTTAAGTCATGTAATTCAGATTCCTCTATTAGGACTTAGGACACAGCTAAATATATTATAAAGAAAATGCAGTGTGTATGGTGGGCCATTTCGTATAGATTTGAGTGGTTCCATGAAAAATTAAAGAAAATATTTGTGACTGATGATTGTGCACCTCTAAGTCGAAAAAAGTGATTAAAATAAGATGGATGCTGTTTCAGACAATGAGTTTATTAGTACAAAACGAAATAAGAACAATGTATAAACCTTTTAGCTTAAAACTGTGAAGTAGAAGTTGATTCTACTTATTATAAGAATAGTCGAACCAAAAATTATGTAATACTTGATCTAACGTAACATGTATTGTTGTGCAAAGCTTTATTTTTCTTTTCAAAACCTTTTTATTTTATGTTCATTTTGTGAGATTTTAAGCAATAAATGAGCATGCAGACCTATTAATAATGATAATTTTGTAAACCTATTTAATGCCGCTGATGATGCTGATACTATACTGACTTACTGACTGACTCCGTTACTTTCTAACCATTTCGAATCATAAGCATTGTTCCTTCACATTTTATTTGCGCGAAATAATGATGACTGGGTTTAATTACAGTATGAATTTTCACTTGTAACTTAAATGGTAAATGATGGACTGATTTGATTTTTTGGTGTTATTTTTGACCTGCGTGCTCGCAAGATTCTGGAGGGCACGAGCAATTGAATCTCACTTGCCTCTGATAAGTGTCGTATTGTTTGTCCGCATCCGGTGGATTAAAACAGTCAAAACGGTGTTCTTTGTAGTCATTGTATTTTTCTGGTGGAATACATGGTGGATCCTCAATGTGCTTCGGATTTGGCATCAAAGGATCTACAAAAAAGAACATCATTATAATTATTGATTGATTATGCCGGTACCCACTTTTTGCGACAAATAGCGCTATATGCAGATAAATATTGTGTTGATTGTATTAATCAACCTGGAGCAACATAACGCGATGGTTGGCAAACACCAATTTCTTTAGTCTCAAACATATCTGGATTCCCAGGACAAGGCTTGCCACAAACTTGGTCAACAGGTTCTAAATCCTCTGGAGCCAACGGAGGTCTTTGTACTCCGCAATTGTATCCAAGGGATCGACACATGTCCCAATCATATGGCATGGGGCAAGGATTGGGATTTTCCGCACAAGGATGAGGTTTGTTTCTTTGGACTCCCAGTCCAAGTATTTCAAAGAATCCTTCTCCAAGGGGCTCCTCACATACTTGGTTGCCTTAATTGATAACATAATTTGCTATTATTTTGTACCCTACGCGTGTGTGAATCGTGCAACGCAAAGCAAAGAAAAAATCACCAGCATCGCATTCTTTTTCTTCGAATCGTTTTGGATTCTGAATCTTCTCACAGTCAAAGTACTCTTGAATGTTTTGTCGAACGTGTTCAGGGAAGCATTCAGGGTTCGTCTTGATGAATTCCAGAACAAAGGGATCAGCTGAATTGATGCAAAAACGAAATCCATGAACGTCCAGCATTGCCCCAATGTATAAATCAGAAGGTCCGTAGTACTCGGGATCATCTTTAGAGGATCCAGATTTGATAACCCGACAATAATCCAAAAACTTTCCCCCTGTCCATCCTGAATTTCGAACTGCACGTTCGAATATGGATAGTTTATCATCCACCAATCGGTAAGAGATTGTGAATTCCCTACCCACATCTTCTGGACGAGTGGAATCCATAATGGCTCCGAATTTGAGAACTTTGAGCTCGAAAACAAGTCTTTTCATCGCATCGTATTTTGGTCTTTTAGGAACAATACGAAGTACAGATTGGAGAGAATCTTCTGGTGATCCCCAGCCATTCCATGGGGGTACTCGCTGTGAAAATTAGAGCATTCAAATACCTGTTACCAATCGTGTCAAAATACCTGCTTTTCATAGTTCGTCATTGCATTAATAATTATCTTTACCACATCCTTTTTGATTTCCTTTTTGTCCTCAACACATATTGGTTGGAAATCAGTGTAACCAAAATGATCTCTGTAGAATTGTTTTGTACACTCGTCCATGTCATAAATCAAAAATCGCCTGCCAAACACATTGATAGTAGCTCCAATTTTAAAGTCTTTTGGTCCATAGTACTCTACGATTTCTTTTTCACTAGGCTCAACCGCAACGATTGGGAATTGCACTGTATGGTAATACATAGTATGGTAAATTAATTTCATGAGATTCATGACCCATAATAAATCAAATATAAAAATTGTTTGGGAGAAAAAACTGCTTTACTTGGTAAATCCTTCCAATCTTTGGGAAGTCTTGTTTTGTGCAACAAAAGTTTGAATGGATCTCTTCCTGAGTTTTCTTCAGGAATTTCCAAAACCTCTACAGTATCATCAGAAAGATGATAAATGAGCTCAAATTTTCGAATGCACCCATATGCAAATTCTCGCTCATCCCATATGCACAAGAAGCGAAGGGCTTTGCTCTCAAATTCCATGAGTTTCTTGGAACGACTTTCCAGCACCTTCATTCATACAGATAAAATTAGCAAGATTGAATGCGTATGCGTATGATTTATTGTGTTTAGAAAAGTTACCTCAGGTGTGTGAAACGTTCGTCTTTGCATATTGCTGTATCGTTTCTGAATGTAAGGATCTTTGGGAAGGATTTCAGGGTCGTTCAAAATGACACCTTCGCTCTCATAGAATTTCTGGAAGAAAAGATTTTTTATTCATGTTACTCATTATGATAGTTAAGGAACGCAGATAGTTAAACATTCTGAAAAAATAGTATACCTTGGTCCATTCATCGCAATTGACTACCCTGAATACCCTGCCGTAAAACATCATGTCACATTTGAGGTTAAAATCTTTCCAATGCCAATAGTCTCCAATGTCGTTCTTTGGAATGCGATGCCTTCGTAGAAATTTTCCTTGCATCAATCCAGAATTCTGCCATTATTAAAGTGGAAGAAGTTAGTTTCATGCCTATAAGTAAGTATAGTTATGGAAGCTCCCATGGATGTTTGTTGGTTTCAATATTACCTCAACTTTGGGTTCTGTAACCTGTTTGATGAACGAGAAATTTTTTGAAATGAGTTTCAGAAAACCAAAAGTAAAGCAGAAATTTTACTCTGACGGTTTACAGACACTATGAATTTATGAATAACTAGACGTGCAAACATACCATTATGCTGTCATCTTCCAGAAAGTAGAAGATGTTCACATTTCGTACTCGAAAGTTTTCGTCAGGAGAGTCATTTATTGTTTCTTTGTAGTATCCCTCAAATTTTAAAGTCTAATTTTTGCATAGAAACATTAGAAATTAAAATGTGTATCTCGAAGAATAAAAATCTAAATCTAAATTGAGTTTAAAGAAGTACTTTTTTCTCCAGTGCAACAAATGCAGGAACCACGGGTTTACAAGATTTCTCCCTTGGAAGTCCGTAAGTTAGCGAAGGGTCATAACTAATGATAAAATTCACTCTTATTATGTCAATTATACCCTATCGTGTATTTTCAAAGCGTAGAACATAAAGTATACTGATGATATTACGAAACATGTAAGATACGATTTTGCATATGCAATACAAATGGACGTATGCAATATTTTCAAAAAGAATGAGTTGGGGGTTATGTAATACTAATTACTAGATTCTTTATATCCTAACATTTCAAAATCTATGAATTTATAGCAAACGTACTTGTACATATCAAAAAGATCTTTGACAGACACCCCCTGGCCTGGAGCTGGGCATTCTCCAATGCCTGTGTTATCAGTTTTGGAAATGATGTAGCCATTTTTTTGGGTAAAAGTTTGACAGCGACGAAAGTCAGTGCGCTATATATTAAATAAATTTTCACTTTTAATTTATTGATTTCATTACTGCAGTACAGTACATTGTGTACAAAATACTTTTACATTCCTTTATGTAATCCAAATCAATATAATAGCAAATTTGTATTTTTTACCGTAGGATCGACTACAGAGTTTCCAGGAAGGAATGGCAATCCTTCTATCCTTCTCATGCACATGATGTCGAAATAATTTTAAACTTGTGAAATGAATTAATGAGCAGTCCCTGAGTTTTATTTGGATATTCTATTCCAGTTGGGCATGGAGTAGCTACAAACTCTTCAGAGTGATCGCGCATACTGGGGACAAAGTTTGTTCAATATAGAAGCACCGTTTTTGCCATAGCAACTTACCTTACTTATGATCATGTGATAATGAGCAAGTCCATTTAAATCTATAGTAGATTAGAGTTGAAGGTTGTGAATTGGTAATAATACTACGCATAGGCTATTTGGCACAACTTTAGTAATCTTTTTTTATTTAGCATACACACTAGCACACAATACACAATGAAATAGTAAGTATATTTCAAGTCCTCAATAGTAATCAACCGAATGTAAAAATACAATTTTCGTTGCTTGCTCAAACCGATTTGATCAGGTCCAACATGAATTTGGTCGTTGGAGATTCCGGATACGTAGAAATGAAATTAGCTCCTGCATCACATGATGCGGCTAATTGTGGGTCGATTGGAATGCGTCCTAAAAATTTGATTCCGAATTCTTGCGCTAGTTGCTCCCCACCTCCACTTGTTTTGGGGAATAATTCAGTAGCGTGCTGGATAAAACATTTGGTTTTGCAACAATAAGAATCATTTTCAGTTAATCATAATTGTATTGTATTGTAATCTTACATTGCATTTTCGGCACACATAGAGACTCATGTTTTCAACAATTCCAAGAATTGGGATTTTCGTCTTGTTACAAAAATCAATCTCTTTTCGCACGTCCAAAAGGGATACATCCTGAGGCGTGGTCACAAGAATAGCACCGTCAATGTTGCTCTGTAATAATTTTTTACATACAGATTAGACATCGTATGACGTAGCATCAGTAATGACACTTTATTCATCGCATTGGAATTCTATCACCTTGGAGAGATATGTAGCAATAGACAGATGTTCGTCAGAAGTTCCGGGAGGCGTATCAATCACTAAAACGTCTAAATTATTTCCCCAGTCTACCTCCATAAGAAACTGCTTGATTAGCCCTACACACACAAAAAAGGAAGATATGAGAGCAATATGCCAATGCCAGTGGTACAAACATGAAAATTATGCATTGGAGAAAACGAACATGTACCATTTTTTCGTGGTCCTCTCCAAATGACAGCTGATTTAGGACTGTCTAATAAAAATCCGACAGACATAACACCAAGATTTTCATCCACGTACTGTAAAACGTACACAATCGAAAAAAGTTGTGAGAAGAACATATTAGTTTCATTTGATTTTGAATTGCTGAATTTTTCAAAACGAAGTGTCATTCATGAATGAAATGTTATACGATTTTTCTCATATGTGTTTTTTCAAGAATATAAAAGACAGGATTTTATGCATTGATAGTAGGTGCATAACGTAAGCAAAGATGAAAGATCTTGCCTGTCGTCATTACCTATATAGGTTTTAAACCTTTCGTAAATACCTTTCTTTAACCCTCGGACACATGAGAAAAACAGAACAGTTTGCAATTGACACATTCAGATACCATTTCTAGTTAGACAGTTTGGTCTCATCAATTAACTTACCACTGGACTCCAGCCTGATCCACTTTGATGAACCTACGCATATCCAGATTATTAGCATCTTTATTAGTCACATTATGGGACATTAAAATGTACGCCACTCATAAAACGGTAAGGGTTCCTTACAATTTCTCCTTCACAGCCCATCATTCGGGGAACAGAAGGACCACAAATATCTACATCCAGCAATCCCACCTAAAATGATGCATATATATTGTCACTGACATATAATATTAACTATAAGGAGGTTTCATGAGACTGTAGACTAACATTTAAGTCTTCATTGGAGGCGAACGCTCTTGATAGTAAACAGGAAACTGTGGATTTTCCAACTCCCCCTTTACCAGACAATACTAATATTTTCTTTTTAACATTAGCAAGTTTTCCAGCAACGACTGATATAGCTGAAATTCGAAAAAAATATTCCATTATTACCAAACCTGAAATTATCTGGAGAATCAAGGCCATGTACCATGTGCAGTAAATCAATTCAATACTAACCTGGGTCAGGGGCGCTTGCTTTTCCAGTCGCGCATAGAGATTGATTCGGGCAGCCTTGGCATGCTGATACTTTACCAGAATTTTCGGTGCCTGTTCCAGGACAATCTGAAATAGGAAATTTTGAGGTAGTTTAAAGATGTGGGGCAACGAAAGAATATTGAGTATGGATGAAATTCCTCAAAGATAAAGGTGGATTTAAAAACATGGTTATCTTACGTGCAGGGGGTTCTTCCATCGCTTCGGGAATTACTGCTGGCTTTCGACGTAATTAACAATAATTAACTACTTTTTCCTTGCATCGTTTTCTCTCTTTCTTATTTTTTTTTGTTTTTGTTTGTGAACGGTCACAAGAAAAATATCTAAAACTTCATAGTCTTTACGACACTTTCAAAATTCACATCATAAACACTTCCTTATGGTATAGCATGACGTCGTTCAGTATTTCTCAGCGTACCTTTTTTCCAGACTATATCTAGCAACATTTAGTGGTTTGTTTTAGGTTTGTTTGTAGTTAATTTGGTACAGCTTTTTTGGAAGCATGGAAGTGTTTGGGAACCTATCACAGAAGACAGACGTTCGGGTCCGACATGTTTTGTCAACCTGACGCGCATACGCAACGCACATAACGCACATAATAACAGAATGCATTCTCTGTTTGCCCCTCTCAGGCTAAATAGTTCATGCTTGTCATCATAGATGATATGATAATCCATGTTTTGCGAAACTTTAGTTAATCATTATTTTGGAAGGAAAAGCAAAGCATTTTTTTGAATTCAAACTATTCAAATTTTCAGAAATCTTGTTTCCAAAATATAATTTTTAATGGTGTCAATTTAAAAAAAAATCTATCTTGAAATTGCTATTGCATGACGCCAGCAACCAAATGGAGTTGTCAGTTGTCTCACCCCTTTTGCTTCTCTTTCTGTAGGCAACACATTGGAGAACAGAGAATTGTTTTTTACTGGCCTGCACAGTGGCACAGACAAATGCAAATTGTCAACAATAACTTGAAAATATTCATTTTTGTGTTTCTCGAATTGCGAATATTTCATTGCCAGAGAGAAAATATTAATTGAATCAATTGAGAAAACAATTAAGGCATCCAAGTTCGGTGAACAACAGTGAATAGAGTATCATTCCCTGAGAAAAGAACAGAACAGATTTTACAAAGGTAAAGGACAAAATCATTCGAATTTTTTTTTGCGCTTTTTAAGTTTTTGCATGTTTACTTAGTTATACGCCTATAATTTTACAGTTAACGACTATTGGACTTCAGCGAGCTCACCAAATATGTCCGCATTCAAGATTGCTAGGACACCAATAATTGTCCGATCTCTGCTTCCTACTGGGGCACCAAAACTTGCAAGAAAGCTACGCATCCCCTTTCTAAGTTCATTTGCCCAGCAAGTACGAATGACTAGTTATGGAGGCAAAGTGGCATACCCACCACCTGTCCTGGATGAGTTGCCGGTCCCCCAAGGGTCATGGCAGAAATATGATGATGAAATGAACAGAAAATACAGCATGCATTTAATCTTCGGGTCAACTTTTTTCGCACTGACTGTAATGTATGTCTTGTTTTCCGATAAGATTTTCTTCAATGCCAGCCCACCCTCACTGCCAGGAATGGAGAAAGGTCCACAAAGATGTCTGCCTCCACCCCCTCCTAAAAAGTGTTAAGGCTATACTCATATGCTCCTGTTTGTAACTAACATTGAAACTTCTTGTTTTAGCTTAAGAACAAGAATAAATTATTTGATTGAATATCTCTATCTAATATTAATTTGTTATGTAAATATTACCTGCCTTAACATCCTTCATTTTGCTGTGTTAGAGCACGGTGTGATACAGAAAAGCACTTGTATTGTATTATGCAGATTATTTGACTTTCGTTCATTCTACCTACTTTGTTAATATTATAGCATTTTATTTCGTCGTCATTTGTCGTAAAACCTACTGTAGCTGTTTGATAGTTCGATCTCTAATTATTTTAGGTCAAGAAGGTAAAGAACTGTGAATTGTGAATAATCTCATAGAGCATTTTTTGGCGGGGCGGCGGCTCATTTCTGTGTATCTAATCTGGATTTGGCTGGACTTGGTCACACATTCAATTCATCACACGTTTGCATTCTTCAAAGGTTAAGAATTTTTTAATTTTGAAATAGCTGTTGAAATTACAGTTGTTGTTGGCTTCACATAATGGCGTTAGTCGGGGCCTCATTGCTGAGACCACTGACTAATCGAGCTGTAAGTTTTGCTAGGCAACGCCATTCTTCCTGTGCTTCCGTAGCAGAATGGGGAAATGTTCCATGTCGTAAATATTCCTCTGACAAAAAAGATGATGATGATCAAAATGCTAAGAATCCCAAAAATCCCAAAGACAAGTTGAGTGCACTTTTAAACTCAATAATCAAGGTGAGGATTTATTTCACTAATTTGTGTATGGCTCACGTTGAAATGCAAATATTATCTTCGATTACATTAAATAGGATGGCGGCAAAGTGTCTGACAATGCTCTAAATATTGAAAAAACAATTGATCTGAAGTTAGCAGTCCCTGTACGGAATAAAGAGCATTCAAGAAAGAAAATGACGAAACGCCAGAGGCCGTTTGCTGATCCGTCTTCCGTGGCCAAACCTGAAGATGGATTGAGTGCGTTTAATCGGCTATATATTTTCAGTATGGTTTAATATGAATCTGGTCTCCATAAGTTTTGCAATGTGAAATTTAACTTTTAAAGGTCCGAAGCTGAAATCAGCTGTGAAGGCTGTGACTGGAACTGTAGCTGACGAAAAGGAGAAAGAAATTATTGAAAATGAGCTTGTGAAAAAATTGCAGACTCATGAGGGCTCCAAGCAAAAACTAAGGTAACGTTCCGCTGCTAGCGTAAATTGAATACTTTCTCTAGTTTTTTGTCTTAAATTACGAAAATATTTGTCTCATGACTGTCATGACTTTCATGCAGTGATATTTTTGCTGGAATGAAAGTGGATCGATCTGACCCGAATAAGAAGACAGAGCAAGATTCGAAACCCATGAGCAGAGCTGAGCAAGTAAGAAAAGTATTGGACTATCGGGATCAAAGACAAAGGTCGTATAGCGAAACCATGTTGCAAAAGAGTAAAGAATTCGGAAAACCCAATGGGAAACGTTTTGACAGACGAAGATACGATGTCGAACAAGATTCTAAAAGTCGTCAGATGATTGGAGCACAATATGTTCCCATAGATTTGTTTGGAGCGAAGCCATTGGGGATATTTACGAAACAACAAAAATCAACTGTTTCTGGTGTGGAATATCCTAAATTAGACACATGGGATGCAATTCATGCCAAAGAATTGAAAATGAGTACTACACATCCACCAACTAATGGATTCGAAGAAATGATTCTATGGACTGAGCAGGGCAAACTTTGGAAGTTTCCGATCAACAACGAACATGGTAATGCATGCATTTAAAATAAGAAATTATTTTATCTTGCTACTTTATCAATATGATTTAATGGGTAAAATTTGTCCGATCTTTATTTTTCCTCAGGTTTGGAAAGTGAGCAAAATGTTTCCTTTACGGAGCACGTGTTCTTAGAACCCAAAATTGACCACTGGTGCCCCAAGAAAGGACCAATTAGACATTTTATGGAGCTTGTATGTGTTGGATTATCTAAGAATTCCTATTTATCTGTCAAGGAGAAGGAAGAACATTTAGAATGGTATCACCAATATTTCCAAAAGAAATCAGACATCTTGAAAGGCCTCGGTGCCGGAGAAATTAAGTAACGTATGGATTTTTTTAAGAAAATTTTATATTTACAATTTTTGGAGATGTACAGATAGTAGTGCTAGTCATTATTTATTCTTACTAAAAGCTAAGTCAAGCTGATCCCAGCTCAGTTAGCCATACATAAAATTCTGAAATCTAGCAATAAAATTGCGGGTTGTACTGGTCTATTCAAGTTGCATTTCTATAACTATTGACTGCTTAGATTGACTGTAAAGATCACTGACTGTAAATTCCTGAAAGAAAACGATGATAAATGCTCATTAATTTAAATCTATTGAAACTTTATTTTTCGAATTTAATTTCAAAAATTACCTTGAACCCTTTTGTTATCAGGATCGAAAGGGCTTTTTAGAAAAATCTGAGCTGATCTTCTTTCTCCAAAAGATTCAATAGAATATTTCCTCTCTTTCAGCTCTTTAAACTTATTAATGCTAGCGTTTGTGAGATCCTGAGAAATGTAGCCATAACCAATTGTTTTTTCAAGGGAGAAGGCATACTCTGCTCTTCTCAAATACCCGACAGGTTTGTTTTCGTCATCATCCCAAATACTTTCCAAACCCCACAGTGGTTTATCATCGTCAATAGTAAAGCAAAATAGTTTCTTATTCAGCGATTTTTTGGCTTCTTCAAGAGCCTTACGACCAATGAAATCTTTAGATTCATCCTTCAGTTTGCACGTAAAGGCCAGTCCTGCTTCTAAGGGATTGTCGTCAGCTCTGATATCTCCGTGCCAATGGCGGTATCCTTTCAACCATAATTTACGGATGGAAATGATGCCTGATATTCATTTTGCTTTATTGTTAGTGGCTGGCATTACCTTTCTCCGCACTGAGTGAGTCAATGGCTCTGTAGCCAGCATTGCGGATTCCATGCTGTTCTCCAACTCGCATAATTTCTTCGTACAGCTCCTCGCAAATATTTTTTGGAACATGGAGTTCCCATCCGAGCTCACCTACAAAGCTAAGTCTCAATGCTCTCACCTTATGCCCTTTGAATTCTACTACTCTATGAGTTGAGAATGGGAAATTTTCATTATCAAAAGATGCACCCCCATTAAAAGTCTCCGACAAGATATCTCGACTACGTGGTCCCTGAATTGACATCAAGCCATACTCTTCACTACAATCTAGCAACTGAGCTTTGAACTTGTGATTTCTCAATTCTGATTGAATATTTGCGAACGTATAATATGCACTAGTTCCTCCTATTGCCAAGTAATATGCAGTTCCCTAGAATTATGAGGTAGGACCTTTAGCTGAAATTGACACTTTGAAGTATTTTGTTCTCTAAGTTTTTGCTAGTCTTTTTTCGATACCTTGAAATGTGGGTCACCGTCGACAGTCTTCAAGGACTCGTGCAATACAGTTGCCGTCAAATCGGCCAGAATTCCACCATTTTCGTTCAGCATGCATGTGTAGATGACAGAATTTGGAGGTTTGGTCATATGATTGGTAAATATGAACTCAGCAGCTGCAGTGGCATCCTCTCCCACGAGGAAAAACTTACCAAAGTATGACATGTCAAATATCACGCTTTGGTTACGACAAGCATGACACTCTTCATGTATCTAAAGACATAGTATTATAAACCCCGTTAGCAGACCAATTCACCAATTGTATCGTAATCACAAATCGTACTCAAATCTTTAAGCAACCAACCATTTTGTGTGACTTAGAGAAGTCAAATGTGTACTCATGATTGACTGCATCTCTATATTCGCCTCCATTGGATTTATGGCCATACTGACCCATCCAATCATACGGATGAACTGGGAATGTTTTAGAAGAATCGAAAAATCCTGGCCGCTCCCAACTTTGACGCTCTTGGTATACACAACCTTGTTTCTCTAAAATCTTATGAAGTGGACCCTTTGATAAATTTCGGCCAGCCAAATATTCGTCATTTTTATACACAATTTTGTAATTGGTGGCGTAAGCCTCATGACTGCGTTCTCGAGCCCAAGCTTTGTTCGCACATTGTTTTGGAGAGAATCTTCGGATATCGTATGAGAACATGTCTAAATCAGGTTGGCCTTTTATTGCCCATTGGGCTAGTTGGTGGCCGCAGCCACCCCCAAACATCATGCCTGCGGAATTGAAGCCTGCTCCGTGGAAGAAACCTTTTACGTTTGGATCTTCTCCTACATAAATTCGTATGATAGTCTGTAATGCTATTTATGAAAAAAAGCCGGTCCATTTATTCTGAAAACTCTTTTTTTTACCCATGATAGGTTTGTGATCCGGTGTGAAACTTTCAGGGCCGCAAACTGTACTCCTGATCCCGACATTCTCAAGTTGCGGAATCCGTTCCGTCGCACACTCTATATGAGCTCCAAATACATCCCAATCCAGTTCGTACAATCCAAAAGAGAAATTTTGATCGACCTAGTGTTTATACAAGTGACATATATTTAGTGCTTACAAGATCATTTACTTATTGCATACTCATGAATAGTAAATACGAGTCACGAATCGTCTTTTGAACGGAGGTCATAAGTTTTATCAATGCACACTATATGAAAACAAGATGAAAGAGGTGATTGTAATCATATACAACTTACTTTATCTAAAATATGTGGATTCGCTTCATAACCACCAACTGAAAGCCTGTAATGAATGGCAATTCATTTATAGCGAACCAGATAATTGAGATCATCTAGTTTTAGCCAGATTTTATGAAAGTATTTTACTCTTCACGTAAGCAAGTAAACACAAATAATAGAAACAAAACAACTCACACATCGCCTTTAATCAGGAAATAAATGCCTCCATCATGGTCGCGAATATTTGGTAGCTTTTTCACTTCGTCCATCTTTTCAAAAATCACGTAAGCATGTTTCATTGGGACGATTGGGATGTTGATATTTAGCATTTCACATAATTGTGGAGCCCAAGCACCTAGACACGTAAACAAATACATTAACAAACGACCCAAAAGTTCCCACAAAGCAACAATAAAAATCATGCTAGGTTTATTAAAATAGCAAGAGTATGGCAGAATGTCAAATTATGAAAGCTTACCTATACTCACTGAATTTCTTTCCTAAAAAAACTAAATTGCAAACCATTGCATTATTATTACCTGTGCAGTTGAATACTAATGGTGTTTCAATGTACCCCAGACTTGTATGGACACCCTTCATCACCTTCGAACCGTGGTACATCGAGTCCCTAGTGTTGAAGCCCACGACTTGGCAGTTTTCTACTACCTGTGAAGGGGACATACTGGTGACATACTATTTAAATAGCACTTGGGCCGGGGAGTAGGCATGATCATTTGGTCATCATCACACACTCTTCGATGATTAACCCTCATGGCGAAATGTCTATTTTGTGACGCTTCACTGCCATGGTCAGTAAAGTTGACACATCGATTTCATTGAAGATACCTTAGCTCCTTGCCTAGTTGCATAGCGGGTAAGTGCACTACAGAATCCCGATGGGTCAATGCTTCCATCTCTATCACAGTAGAGTGATCCCGTCAAAGATTTCGTTTCAAGCACAGGGCACAGTTCTTTTGTTTCATTGGGGCTTAGTATCTGTGAACTGATCCCAAATGGCTTTCCAATAGTGTGCAATCTTTTGTACTCGTTTAGTCTTTCCTATTTCAGAGATGCGATTAATTTAGATTTTTAGCTTTGAATATTTTAGTTCTTTACATTTTAGAACTTACCTTGGAGGAAGCAAGGAACAACCCTCCATTGTTAATGTAACCAGGATTAATACCGGTTTCGTCTTCAAGTCGGTCGATCACATTTTTCGTTATTTTCAGCAACTGAATATCTGTATCACTTGGTCTCAAACACCAAACTAGACCTGCAGTGTGCCACGTTGTTCCTGAAGTCAATTTATTGTTTTCTACCAGCATTACATTGTTGTATCCAAGTTTTGTAAGGCTGTACAACGTATTGCATCCAATACTGCCTCCCCCTATTGCCATGTTTGAATAAATATGTTGTATAAATTTCCTAAAGAAGTATAACCGTAGGTTTTTAACGAACCGATTACAACAGCGTCACATTTTGCAAACGGTTTCTCCTTATCAACAATATTATGTGATTTCAGTCGAATTGGGGGCAATGTGAGATTACGGGATCGAATTTTATGAGCCTGCGAAAACTGTAGGAAAGTATTTGGTTTTAACATGATATATTGTATTGTATATATGCTTCTTCTAATTATTTTGTTGAATTGAAACACCGGATGCTGATGAACTGAACTTCAAATTGCTACTTGTGAGATTTGTTCGATCTTTCTTATATAGTTGCATGCCAATCATCTATTTGATTTTTCAAACCAGTTTAAGTTTGTGATGATGAATAAGACTTGGTTGAAACGTAATTTGAACCTCTCACAGTGAAAAAATTTCGGCATTGATATCGTTCTGCAATTATTGCTCATTTTCCATGTGTTGTTATCTCTAGTAATATACTTAGGTCTCGCGCACATTTTGTACACTTTATTACTCGCAGGTCGTAACTGAACTCTTTTTATCTCAAGAGTTATATGAAAAATTAACTATACTAACTGCCTTGCTATTTACTGTGGCGCAATAAAATAATCAATGAACACCCTCCGCAAGTGTTCGTGATATGGCACATTTAATATTCTGAGTTAGCGTGTTGTAATGAATATTTAAAAGAAGTTACTAATGTTTTTTTGGAGGAGCAATACAAAATCCATAATCGTTTTAATCATGACATGACTTTATTGCGCACTATAACTGATAACATGTACGAGGTTAGATCGAAATAGATACAAGACAGGGATGACATTAATATCTTCATAGAAATGGAACACATGTGTTTTATACTGCTCTTTATTTCGATGTTATTTTCGCAAAAGTAACTCAAGATGACCTGGGGATTTGCTAAGAAAAAGAAAAAGATGACACAACTTAAAAAATATAACTTGATAAAATGAACACAGTCTACAGTCTACAGCACACGATCAAATCCTTACTTTCCACTTCGTTTTACCCTAATTATGTACAACTTCCTGATCAACTATCAATTCTGATCCTCACATTCATCATCGCACTCCTCATATCCAAAATCGTTCCAGCATTCATCCATGTCATAATCGTCCCTCAACATCCCTTCGACAGGGAAATAGCTCATATGTCGTTCAAAATCTTCATTGATATTCTCGTAAGCATTCTCTTGAGTAAATGTTGGCTTGGGGTGGGTAACTAGGTCAAAATCTGGATATTTCATCGTCGACACAAACTTCATTGCATGCATTGCACAGTTTCCAAAATTTCCAGCAAATTTGTTGAAATTTTGCCCAGTGAGAAGAGCTCCTTGACTGGAAAGTGAACTTCCGGTCATCATGTCTTTGCATGCGTTTAGACTGGAACTCAGATTTTGGGTAAGACCATGGGCATTGCTCATCATTTCCAAATGATTATCCACCAATTGTTTACGACTTCTATCCAAATTGGATGATTGAGGAAAGTATCCCACTTTGAGCGTCCCGGGTAACTGCTCATGTTTTTCTAGACAACCATATTGCGAGCATTTGGATTCTTGACGAGAATAGAAATATGGCGCGTAATGTTGAAAATAATATGAAGGATTGTAGTAGCAAGGACATCCTGTTAGTGGATTACAGAACCACATATTTTAAACTTTAGTCTAATCAAAACTAAAAGTTTAACACAAATTTTATCAATTCTGAATTCAATCTTTTATTACTGAAAATCTACAATGAATTTTGTAATGCTTTCTGATCATTCTACTCGTGAATAATGTAACCGCTTAGTGCTACTGAATAAATCGTATAGTAAAGTATTGGCAGCCATGGTGATTTCAACTCAATGCTGACTATGCTTCTAAGTTACATATTTTCCGATTCTGATTACGAAAGCAACCCACATTCTCCAATTTCCTCTTGTTCCCCGTTGTCATAAAACTGGGAAGACTGCAAAGTGTCTCCAACTCCTTGCTCATCATCTGTAATCATATCCTCCTCATTTGTAACGTCACATTCGTATTCATAATCGTCCTCAATGCCTGCCCAAGTTGCTGGTCGGTTTTCTGTGTGATAGCTCCATTGGCAATCCTGATTATGCACTAGTTCTTCCATTTGAGGAGCAGTGTGAACAAATGATCGAGCAGAATTAATTTCCTCCATATCATCATCTTCTTCATCATAGTGATCCGATGGATAAAAATATTCCTCATTTTCTTCCCCTGCCTCAGTTTCCTTATTATCAGTATGGTCACATTGGGCAATTCCACAACCACAAGTTGTGCACACACATACCCCATTTTGATCTTCCGTAGATTGTACAGTGCAGGTCGACTCTTGATCACTACTGTCCTGATTATTGTGGCAATACGGATGATGGTATTGATAATATTGAGGAGTGAAATCACCAGGACTGTAGAAATAATTAGTCGGATAAGTTTGCTGAAAAGCATTTCGTCGATTGCTGTTCGTAGTAGTAGTGTCACTGGCAGTCCAATCGACTCCACTGTTTTGGTAAGCATAGGTAATGGTGGAAATAATTCTATGGGTATTATTTCGGGTAGTAGTAGTTGTGGTAGTAGTAGTGGTCACCGTTTCGTGTGGGTCAATTGGAAATATCAATTGATTTGGAATGGGTTCCGTATCGACATTTTGAGAGGCTGAATATGTTTCTTCCACAATTCGTTTCCTGTAAATAACCGTAGCAGGTTGTGGAGGTTCTTCCTCCTCCTCTACTTCAGTTTCTTGTTGTAATGTATTGCCTTCAAAGTATTGAGAATCTGCCGACCGAGCCGTGTCACTATCTTGAGATACAAAATCGTACCCATCATCTTCATCTTCTTCCTCGACTATTTGAGACTCTGGGTCACCGTCCAAGTCGGAATGTGGCTCTTCATCCTCTTGCATTTCTGTTGGATATTCTAGTTGTGAAAGCTCAGGCAACTGTTCATCGCTATCTTCACAAGTTTCTTCGAATGGGTTATTGTTCAAACAGCAGGGACAGATAAATGGATGCTCCACAGCGTGATTCAAATGCATGCTAGTTTGAGACATTTTATCTTCAAGTATTTCCTCCTGGTTCCCCAAGGTCTCTTGAGTTAAAAAAGTTTCTTCTTCTTCTTTTCGTTTCGATATGGCTCGGGCACGATCTAGCCGCATTTGTATAGGCAGCTTATTGTACTTGAGTACTAGAATTGTATCCACTTCGGGGCATTTGGAGATGTCCGTGATTTTTGATTCGCATAGCATGCATTCTCCCTTGAGATAGTTGATGCAAAATCTACAAAACTTGTGACCACAGCCAAGCCTGCATGTCTGTATATTCGTTAAAAATTTTGAATTAGAGAATAATAAGTCTTTAGTTTCAGTTTTACTTGTACTCCAAAGTTGAACCTCTATGTATGGACTTTCACATATCGGGCAACGTAAATCTTCTAAATCTGCTATGATAATATTTTCCTCAAGTGCTGTCATGCTATCGTTATCATCGTTTGGAAGCATGTGTAGCTGAATTTTAGATTAAGAGATTGTGATGGCATCCAAAATTAAAGATACTGGTTGCTACTATCATTTTCAGCAGAAAAAATTAGACATGATGACCCTTTAATCCTATATTCAGTCGGCTGATGACGGAATGACAGTTAAAAAGATTTATTTCGTTACTGTACTGTGTAGTACTGCTTCGAAGCACTTGTGTTACGGGCTATGGGGTCGTATGATTCTCAAAAAAATTATGAAACCTGAAGATCCTGGGTTATGAAACCAGCGACTTGTGTCATAACAACGTTATTTCGACTGCTTTGAGTTTGGCATTGAATAAAATATGGAGTATGGAGTGCAGCAACAGCATGCGCGTTAACCCGTATAAATATTTGCAATGTGCTCAATGCTCAAGTAATCAACACAACAGAGCTACTTTTGTAAAACAATTTTTTTATTCTTTGGATTTTGCATTGCACACTAGTTAATACAACATATGACATGTAATACCAATGTCATAAGTTCAACAGCTTTTGACCTAGCCTAACCATAACCCTATAACTAACTAAGTTTATTATTTATACTTAGAAAGAACCACACACAGCTAAAATTAAAGTCACATAGCGAAAATATACCATAAGAATGAAAAACACAGCGATAAAAGAATTTGACAATAGTACATATATATAGTATGCGATCAACTATATTTTAACGATATATTTACGGAATGAACACAAGATACTTTTTAGCGCACCAGAATAATTCTAACTTGATAAATTTTTTATCACAAGGGAACACTAGATCGACCAAATTTGAATTTCAAGAGGCACTACAATTTGTATACACGTCTTAAATCCAAATCCTAAACAAAAATTGCTTCTGCATTTACTTCCTGTTGAAAAAATATAAACACCACCATAATCCTGACAAGCCTGATCCTCAATAATAATTTACTATTCAGAATAAATATATTACCCCCATCAGAATACCGTACAAAAATAATCCTTTTTGTAGATCAACGATTCTTAGTATGATTGCCATATTGTTCAAGCGAAGTATGCATCATGATTCATGATGATTAGTGATAAAACATGAGACTGTTAACAACTATGGATTGAAAGCATGAATTCATTTCTTTACTGCAACTGATTTTTTCCTTTTTTTGCGCTTTGCTTTTGTTGCTACAGAGCTAGCCAATTCTTTCTTTGCCTTCATAGCTTTCTTCAATGTGGGCTTAACGGATAGACTTGCATTCTGACCAGAAAATCCCGACGAAGATGAAGACGTTGTGGTGGCTGGCATCAATGAGCTGTTTGGTACACCAAGTGAAACCTTTTTTAAACGAGATCCACTTGCTTTCGCAACTACGGGTGCAGCTGAATTTTGATTCTCTCGACGCAGCCCTAACGGCCCAGCTATCGGTGCTAAAACCTGAGGCAAAATAAAAATAATAAAACTCAATAAATACAATATTGATTGACAATTTCATGCAATTGCATATAAGTAGCATGACTCAGGACGCTTGCAGTACTTTATATAATATGCAAAATGACAATATTTGTTCCGAATATATGAAACGCTTCTTGATGAAATGTATGCTTTAGACTTCATGCATTAGTATACATGATGAAATGTTTACGCAAGAAACATACCTTGGTTGCAGGCTTGTTATTATTATGTGATTTCTGAGCACTCGAAGTCGAAGGGCTGTTTCTACCATCTTCAGCGTTGTTTGAAGCGGACAATGTTTTCTTTGGTGACAACTCCGGAGGCAGCATTCTGTATTCCGGACTAGTTTTCAACCGTCGGACCAATGATCGCCGAAGTCCTTCGAGGTTCTTGAACTCAGAAAAATTTAATCTCGACCATGGATTGTGACCCGTGAGATCTAAAATACTTTCGGCCATCGCTATACCCACCTAGCATGAAAACAATCCATTATCAAATTACATTTCGTAAAAATTTCGTAAGCGATTATGTTCCGTTATTTACCCCTTCATAAGTATCAATGTTGAATTTCGGAGGATGTGGTGAATGATATGGAGAAGGATCCATGAAGCCAAATGATGGAGGCCTAGACACAATATGGTTCACCATTCGTCCAGTATTGTAATTGCACTCCAAAGTGTAACTACGAATGAGTCCAGTAAGTTTGTGGCAAGCTACTCTTCCGGAGCCTTCCCGACTAGCACCATCCCGTCGATCCCTACAAAGTGGGCAACAAAGGTTATCACGAACCATGCCAAAATACATAAGCCCTTTATTCACTAAAAGTTGCAATGTCGTTTCAAATACTTACTTCATGCACATAAGTCGTTCTGTAAAGTTGCATGCAGAGAAATCAAAATGCTGGGAATTCACAGCCATAAGCCTGGGCATCAGCATACATTCAACTTGGGTAGAGATATCGGCAAAATGATTTCCATACATAAAAATTCCTGTGGAAAACAATTCTCACTCAGTTTAAAAATCGCAAATTACACATGGTTATAAAAATTAAAAAGTGGCAGAAAAACGAATCTGTTTCATTACCTCGCTTTGTAGTATGCCCATGCAGATCTATATAGAGAAACAATCCAGAATCTGTCTCATTGAGTCGTCCCATGTTTTTAAAATCTAATAATCTGTCCACACTGGTGGTACTGGTCTTTTCTTTCAATGGCGACTTTTTGACATCCGATGTGGATGACACCAACCCCAATCCCTTTTTTCCTTTCTTAACTTTTTTCGCTTTACTGTCCGCCACCTCAGTTGAGGAAGTTTTCTTCTTCAATGCAGAGTTCGCAGATCCTTTTTCTTTCATACTACTAGATCCAGGAGCATTACCTGCATTCTTTGTTTGACTCCTACCAACAAATCTTACTGGTTAATACTCAATTGCATGCATGCATCGTACCCAAAAACCTTAGTTAGTTAGTATTTCCACATGAAATGAAAAACAGTCATACGACAAGAATTGCAAAAAGCACCTTAAGGACATAGTGCTCCCTCTTTTCTTAGTTGAGGAGGATACTGTTGTAGTAATCCCTTCCATCATTACGGGTATTGAAGATGAAGCCTCAATAGATTTCAAATTTTCCGCACTACTACTACAACTTGCAGCAGAAATAATACTGTCATTCTTATTCATTCCGGAGATTTGGCTCAAATCAGTAGGTTTCAAATTCTCGTAAAATACGGAATCCTCATCACAAGCTTCAAACTCACATTGGTGATTCGCATTCACATCTGCCGTCACTGCAGTGCTAGCGTAAACATCTTGCGGTAAATTTTCCAAAGCAGCTGTAACTCCATGGTGCAGACTTTCATCTTTAAAAGGGCCACAACCTGCACACAAACTATTTTTATCACTCAGAACAAAAGTATATGGCGTTTTCTTCGCCTTTTCCACTTTTTCTCGTTCTTCACGATCTTTGAGCTTTCGTATAAAGCTACCGAAACTATCATTAGATTCCGCTCCTCCGGTTTCAGCCATCAAGTTGTTATTCGCTCGGGAAGATTCTAACGAAGCTTCTAGCTCAGGATCAAGAGGATACTCGTAGTCGTCTGGAGTATCTTTGCCACTATGATAGAACAAAAGAAGCTTCCTCGCCGCATAAATGGTGGGATGCAGGACAGGAGATGGATTTAAATACACCCTATTTAAATTGGTTCCCCGTGGATCGGTACGGTAATGGCCCCGGGCTACACCATCTGGATTCAATGAAGGAATTAGTTTGAACACAAAAAGTCTCCTGAGAAGTAGAGCCCGTTTGTCTGTTCTTTGGAGAATGAATTTCAAAAAGCCATTGAGAACAAAGGAAGACGATGTTTCTCCAGGATGGACTCGAGCGCTCACAAAGACGACTTTTTTTCCTGGAAATTGGAACGGACGAGGTTCGTCTTTATGAGGGAAAAGATTTTTTAGCCGCTCTTCCCTACGCGTGGATATTCCATGGTGAGAGGAAATTGTTATGAGATCTACTCTTCGTTCCTGCAGCGAGTAACTGACACATTCTCTACAGTAGTATATATCGTCTTCTTTGGTAGCACCGAGACTTGGCAGGATTGTACCTTTCCGATTTAAAGACTGGCTGCTGCTACTTTTCTGAATACCCGAATTGCTGTTATTTCGCAATTCATCGTCCAGGTTGTTCAACATGTCGCACAACTCCAAATGACTGAATGGATATGTGAATGCTATAAATAAGGTGCAGCCCTCAGTATCTATAGGAAGTCGGTGTCGAAAAGTGATGCTGCACAAATGATCTCCTGTTTCCTGTCCATAAAATAAGTTACATTTTAATCTAAGTCATATATTTAAGTGTGCAAATGATATTCCGATGCGTTCACAACATACATTTAATACAACTTTGTCCCAGCACCGTTCCCATGCTGAACTTCCAGGCAACGTTCTACACACAGGCTGCATGCCTTGGAGAAATAATTTCATCTGCCGATTCAGATTTATGACATTGAATTTGACCAACCCTTGTGGCTTCCCACCTAGTTTATATAAAATTGAATTATTTGAATTTTCATGATCTATCAATATACAAAGCGTCTGTATAAAAATGTATGTTGGAATTTTATTTCACCTCGCACACCAAAGTAAAACCAAGTTCTATTTCCATTTTCATATTTCGTGCCATAGCAGTCTGGTCTTGTCCACAAATTTACTTCGTAGTCAGGCTCTATTTTTTCATCAAAGTAAATACGTACTCGATTATTTAAATGAATAAAAAATACAGCTCATTTTCATGTCAAATCGCCAAAAGAGCAAACCTGATGATTTTGGATTAGTGACACTAGACGTCCCTGAAGCATCTAGCACAAGTTCTGCCCTCAGAAGATTTCCAGAATCGAATTCCGAGGTGAAAAGTAGTGGTCCACATTCCACTGTTGTCATGATCAACGCTTGGATGAATTCGGCTTGGTTTAGATGGAATCACCTCCTAGAACTATTCTGAAAAATGGATTCCTTGTTTTAGAATGGGCGGTTTATACAGTGGTCGTGGTCACAGTAATCTGTATGCCAGCCGAAGTTGCTGTTCAAGTGTGCGGAAAGAGTGAGTCGAATTTTGTATCATGCATTGAAAAGTTTACAAGGCATACAAAGTTTTACTCAACCATTTACAAAAATCCATACATGATAGCTAATTGGAAGGCAACACGCAAGTGGAATAATATATGACGCAAAATGTTCCAAAATGAAAAATAATAATTTTTTTTTGCTGATTTTGAGTAAGTTACTCATGACGACCAAATTCAAAATATTCAGAGACTACATGGAAAAGTGACAAAAAAAATTACGCTATAATAATTTTACACATCATAAGTAGTCAAAAAGTTGCACATATGTATGGATTATAATGCATTATTCTGAAAGAATGGTTTTATGCTTAGAATTTGTGGAATAATAGTGCTGCTGCAGCTTTATGGGGAGGATGTCGGCCACATAAACTATTAATCAATGAATCCTGCTACATCAATATGATGAACTTTTAGCAATAAATTTTTCAAATTCGTAGCACTTTTTTGTGGAACTGATACTAAATGTTCAGCTTTAACTTGATATAAAAGTACTCATGAAAAATGACAATGAAGAAACTAGTCAACACTATAAGTTAGATGACTTGTGTAAACATTAATTCACTATTGTAACTGCTGTTATTAGTCTTATTAGTTATTTTTTATTTATTTATATTTTATTATTACCAGCTTCTATAGCCGGGATGAGGTTAAACTTTTACCCCATATTTTCCTGGTTGATGAAACTTTCAAAAATCTTAAGTAATACTCACGGAACGACTGAAATCAACACATATGGGGTTTAATTTTATCTTTGTTTGTTATTGTTACTACAAGGCTAACAGATTTTCGATTCCATTCGAAACAATTCAAAAGATCAATATGTTAGTTTACGTTCACAAAAGAAAACCGATTAGACTTCCAAGGTTAATTGAACACACGTTTTAAAAAAATTAAATGTGCGTAAAAAATTGAGATTAATTCTCCTGTATTGCTGCACCACAATTTGTTTGTTTTGTTTTGCAGTCAATCTTGAAATAAGCGAAAACTTTCGTCCGCTGCTCATGTGATGGACTAGAAACTTTCTAAATTGAAGTTGTGTTTCAAACCAACAGATGGTTCTTTAGTCGTCACTTTTGGCAGCTATGATTGCAAGGATTGCAACTTCTGTTTCAAATTCAAATGCGTTGAGTGGAGATCATATCAGTCCAATTGTCCAATGAACAGTATGAAACCGTAATCAAAGGGGATGGTCGGATAGTTTAGTTCAATTGACTTTGAAAACCATTATTGCCGTTTGATAAGAAAGGAACTCCGAAAGAACAATCGTACATCGGTTTCTACGCCGAGCGTGTCCATATCATCAAAGTGCTGTAGTAGCCAACAAATTGCCTTTTCATTTAAATCTAAGTGCTAAAACATTTTTAAGTCACACGAAACTGTATCTTTATTATAATTCTTCGGTAAAACATGTACAATATAGATGGATTGAATAAGTTATAATTTAATTGGAACATCACAAGTGAGGACATTGCACGTACTATTTTTCAGGTATGAGTTTCCATTTCTACTTCAAAACATTAATGACAAGATAGATTATGACTGGAGTGAGATTATTTTGTAAAATTAAAATGTATTTGTACCATTGTAACTTTTACAATAAAAATATATTATTGCGAGTATTGGATTTTCTTAGTTAGTCGCTTCATACCCGCAATGTTGCCTTCAAATCATTATCTCCTACGCCTATAACAATAATGATATTTTACAAAGCTCAGCAATATGCAGAAAACTTCCCACGGCACACGGTACAAAGTCAAACAATTCAATTAGAATTTCCATTCCTTTCAACGTCATAACCCTTCCCTTGACATTCTAATCACTTTATGTGTCATAATATCCTCTGCTCAAAAACCGTACACATGAGATTTGACCGCTTGAATCGTTGATTGTTTACCAAATGGCCATTTATATAATCTTTTAATTTTGAACTTTCAGCAGTCTAGTACAAGTAAAACTGCTCATGGTTGTTTACATGACCAAGCAAAAGTTGCTGAACGTGCATATTTAACGCAAATACTCTGAGGCATATGAGCTCACATGTTCGTGAAAAGAAACCGTATTTTAAACTCTTTCAGAGCTCAGTCAGTACACAATTTTAGCTTCAGTGAAGTGTAATCAGCATTTGACTATAGTACTAGCGCATAAATTACATTAAGTACTATTTTTTCATAACTAACAGTAAACTTGTATTCCCAATACCTGTGCATAACCGCACAACCATTCAAAGAGTACAAAAGTAAGGACATTTTATTTAATTAAAAATACCATAGTCCAATTTTTCACCGCAAGGACTGTAACTTACCATAAATATATAAGATAGTTTAAACTTTTACTTCTAAACCTAGAAAATTACTCCTATATCCATAAACTAATAAATTCAAGGTTCAGCCCCTTCCAGACTAAATTTATTTGCTCACACACAATGAAATAAAGTTTAGTTAAGGTTCTTCAACTCTCGCGCATGAAATTTAATTTCACAAACACTTGTGCGGATCGATAAACTTTTATGCACTTGACCATGAAAAGTTGCCTTCTTAATATAACAACTGTATATTGTTATGTGTCGACAGAAACTCGAATCATTTTATGACAAATCATTTTACATGCACTATGAAATACTGTATTTCTTTCTGTGGATCTCTTCATTGAGTACATCAAACTTCCATGTAGTTCGTCTCCCGGAAATTTTTGGTAAACTTTCACTGCTGAGTTCCATTCATGGCCAAACTTCCGACTTTTCCAAAGTTCGTCACCTGATGAAGACTTGCCTCACAATTCGAAAATTATTTGAGCCGATTGACATTACTTGGAACAGGAGTTCTTTTATTGGATCCGGTATTTGTTCTGTTGCTACTTCTAACATTGTTCAATTTATTTGCGGAAGCTGCTCCATTACCGGAATTATTCTTGGTGAGCGAATGCAGTGCAATGTGGACATCCCTGTCCCTGGCTCCTACAAAAAAGGAGAAAAAACTAGGAAAAAACATTTCATCAGCACAATTACAGTTTGCTTATCCATAGAAGTACATTATACTATATCAAACCTTAGCTATATTTACTATCCAAATAATCCCGACAGACGTATTTTCCTTCACCAAGCAGATAATTGACAGCATGCGCTGGCATAGTTAATTTAGAACACAAAATCTTCAAACACCAACAAATCTTTTCTTCTGTCAGTTCCATTCAACCATACAAATGTTTACAGTCAACAAAAAGTTTCTTCCGACATGGTAGTTGCTGTAGAATTCTCTGTAAATGCTAAATTTCAATTGGATGATGTTTCTTTTATTGTAGAATAATGTTTATACTCTGATCAAACACACTGCGTTTGTATGTGAAAATATAAAAGTCTAGTTGATTTGATGTAGTTTGAAGGCATTGAGTAATTAATTTGCGAGTCGGAGTGAGGTAAACTTTTTCTTCATGTTTTATATCCGTTAGATGAAATGATCTTTCATACTGCCACGAAAAAGAGTAGAATTAGAATCGAACTAGAGAGCTGGCTGAATTACGGGTAGTTTTTCTGTACCCACAAAATTTGCTTTCAAATAACTGACTCAAGTTAGACCAGTTGACTGGCAATATTAACTGCTAACTCAAACTAACTGTAGCTGTGAACATTTCATTCGCAATTGCTTGATTAAACTTTTCTCATTTTGAAGTCACCATTCTGACGGGGGACCACATCATGGTTGCCCTCATACCGTAGTTCTCACTTCAAAGCACTCATTTCATTGCGAACTCATATGGTTGCGCTTTTATCATTTTTGACTCACATTATTGCCACTTTTATCGTTTTACCCATTGTTGTTGTATTTGCAATTTTTGCAATTACTAATTCATGCTCAAGTTTTTTTAGCCCGAGATGGGCTTATGGGATCGTCGTGTCTGTCTGTCCCGCTTTTTTGTGCGCACGATTGCGGTCGAACGCATAAACCGATTGTCATCAAATTTTGCACACTTGTGTCCTTAGTGAATGTCACGAACCCTATTGAATTGCAGCGATATCGGACAATGCCTAAGGGGTGTACCGTGACCATGGAAATTAAGATATTTGAAGGCAATATGCGATCGTCTTGAAATTGAGCACAGAAACTAGTTTTTACAATTTAACAAGCTACAGTGAAATTCAGTTATGTAGGACTGCACTTAAAAGTCGGATCGTGGTCATGGAGTTTAGGATTTAAGAAAAATTTAACGAATTGCTCAAAAACTCAGTGAAAATTTACTGTTCCCTTACTAAATGATTCAAATAAATTTCGGATGCGCTTGATCATCACTTAGGTAGTGCCTTGGCCATGGAAATTAGGATTTTTAAACAAAGTGA
>Ga0210040_10001416_pt1 | contig 36261 bp, 23 predicted proteins | sample CryGeyCG12114_NA_FD_185462 | JGI IMG/M metagenome (GOLD analysis project Ga0210040, IMG submission 185462) | Groundwater microbial communities from aquifer - Crystal Geyser CG19_WC_8/21/14_NA (SPAdes) (version 2) | ecosystem: Environmental > Aquatic > Deep subsurface > Groundwater | place: USA...
CCCGCCATTTCGCGAGTCCTCATTCTCAGCCCCACACTTATCACTAACTTTACTACAAGATTTAGTAGTAGAAGAAAAAATTTTGGAGTCCATTACAGTTTAAAAACAAATGCAATTTTGCCACAATAGTGTCTTCATTGTGCAGTTAACGTTTTAGAAGCACAAAATGTACAAATAGATAATTCTTATAGAAATAACACTTCAAACAGTACAAATTAGGAAGAAATCCAGCCACATAGCGAAATTGGACAATCTTCAAAAGTTGAAGGCCTATTTTACAATTTTACGCTAAGGCTGTTTAAAGAAAATCCACAGTCAACAAATTACTTCGTTAGATTTTCACTATTTTCAGGGTTTAGGCATTTTATTTCTTTGATGCAGCTGGAAAAGACCGACCAGTCCTGTGTGTGTGACCCAGTCCTGTCAATTTAGGTTACCTGTGATTAGTGAAATAATATAATTTAATACCCAAGCCCACAAACATGTTTCTCTAAATACTGTCATAGTCCAAATTGAGTACATTTGTCATTCGTTGGTTGTTAATTTTTCTTAACTTTTTTACACTTCCCCAAGCTGTTGTATAGCTACAGCAATATAACCCGCGCAAAAAAATTTAATCAACATTAAGCTATTGAAATGACAAATTCATTCAAGCACCCATTCAAATTCCAAAGAAAAAACCTCCGTAGCTTCCACAACAAATATACCATACTACAGTCCGTCCAAAACTTAATTGATCAACACGATCGTTTTAAAATTAATTAATAACCACCAATCACTCCAAGAACAGAATACAAATCACAACCTTAGCAATGATCATAATATGATTGATCATGATATTATCATGATCAATCTCGACAATTATAAATTATTGCAAAATCTTACCAGCTACACCTGCGTCTACTTGTTTTCAAATGGAATAATCACAACAGGAATTGTTTATTTAACATTCAACAATACAAGTTACTCTTATTGTTCGTAACGATTTATTTAGAATCGCACATTAAAATCAAAGCTGCAAAAAACTTCTACGATATTCTCAACAAAACTGTGAGCATAGTCAGTCATACACACTACGCGCTATGAACTATATGCGTACAATTTTGCAATATATTCAACAACTTTTATTGGAAAATACTCTGCGGCTGTGTGCTTGTGGCTTGTAAACAGCTATACACAAAAATTAACGTGTGCAGTTTGGCCGCGCCACTGTGTATAGTCTTAGGTACACACTTTTATAATACCACTAGGCGTTTACAGCAGCTATATGCAGCTGAAAAAAATCTTTTTATAAGAGTCAAGTCCAAGTCCAGTGCAACCAAATCCAAATAGCCATAAGCCAATGTTTTATATACGTGTGCACACTGCTTTTACTATCCCACATGTATGGGCGTTTTGAAGAAAACCTGCGACACGTAGCCGCTATGAAACATACGCTACTCATCTGCAGGGCGCAGTTGGGTTCTTGGGTTATGAGATTGGATTCGAGGAATGGTGTAGTATAGTGTTTATAGTCGAGCGAGCTGCGGTCGTGAGTAAATGATAAATCTAGAGCTCCTGTTTTTAGCTACAGCGGCGATGGACTCATAACGCTCAAAGTTGTAGCCGGAACTGAATGAGTTCTTTCACATTGCCCCATGTAATGCATGAAACGGGTCACCTAGCCAGAACAGAACCACTAGCTCCTTCATATGCTCGTGGGATATTGAACCATTCAAAATTTTGAAAATTAATTATGGAATATTTATTATAGGCGCTTGAGCTTAGTCATTGATATCTTCGGGTATTTTCTCAAGTTGCTTCGTGTCCTTTGCAGCCGGTACAGAATAAAAGACGATCACAACGGTAGTTCTGTGGATGTACTAAACTTTCGTTTTGAAAGAGAAAGAGACGTTTTAAAAAAATTGAAAACGTATGCTGCAGATTTCTCAAGATGCTGTACAAATGCCGCCCTGCTGTCTGCCGGTCAAATCTCGGTAATTATGAGTGGTTTTAATTAGTTGGCAAATTCTTGAGACACTTGCCTTACTTCCTTCCTATACATATTGGGAAACATTTGCCTGCATATAAATTGCATGTTACATTTTAAGCCCAATTAGTCCACCGTCAAATACTTCGTCCACAAAAACAGTCAAATCGACCCATTCAGTTTTCAAGCCCATGTAACTCTTAGTAGGATGAATCGTCATTATTACTGCACTTGACTTGTATACTCCTCCTTGTTCATTAGAATATTGGATCATACATCTCGCTTATATTCGGTAACACAGTTTTGAGTTACAAAATGAAACACATTGACATGCATTGACATGACATTGCCTTGGTTTTCATGAAGTATGGAAATTGACACCTACCTATCCTAAGGCCAACTCATTGAATGGTCTCTTTTTTGCATATTCGTCTGGTCATCCATTCATAATACCGATTGCCCGTTTCCCATTTTCAGATTCCTATAGACCCCGACCACCCGAAATTCTCATACTTGAAGAGACAGTCTTCTACCTACAGCAGAGAGATAACTTTGTCACGTTAGTTAGTCTCATCAAAATGGATGATCGCAGAAAATGTTCGTCAACTAAAAACTGACGTTTTCAAGTTGTCCAGTCCATTCATACTTCATTTGCATGCGCTGCGTACGAATACCACACTTTTGACTATAGAACGGTTTCTGATGATTGAGCGGAGCCTGAGGTATACATACACAAGCAAAAAGTTCGTTGATGAATTACACTTACACCATGTGCTATGAGATGCTCTGGCCTGCTGGCATGGTACTGCATATATACTCTTGCAAGGGATAGCACACACACGCAGTTAGGTTTAGGTAGTAGATTCGACTGTGGTCTGACTCTGAGTTTATGAGCCTATTGCTCTACCATTTGTTTGGCATTAGTTGTGAGAAGGAGGCAGCGGCATTGTACACGGCAGGCATTTTACTTTTTGCTCTGGTAGAGTGTGGTTGTGTCTTCTGATTTGGGTGAAAATTTCATTGATTGTAGACTTACGACTAAGATTTTGAACTTATCGTGAGTTTTCGACGAACTTTAAACAGCTTGGTAAGTGTCGAAAGTATTCATTTTGTCATCTTTTTTCGTTGTAGATCGAGCGTCATCATAGGGAAGTTTAATGTAAGATTAATGGCTAAAGACTGTTGAGGGTAACGTTATTTTTGGCGGGTATGCCACAATTATGGCGAGAAAACAGTGATTGACTGGGTTAATTATCTGCTTGTTTGGTTAGGAATGGTTAACGTTAGTATTGAGGAATCAGTAGTGTGAGTTTTTGGTTGCTGTGTTTAATTAGGTAGATGATATGTTCGTAATTAAAATTGAATGGCTAATTGGCGTAGTGTGACCTAACCATTCAAGGAAATTTTAAAGGTGACTGCGATGACAGCTTGTCTTATTAAGATCGAAACGATACTGTTCATTATTGGTTGTTGAAACTATGTTGCTACATGCTACATATAAGCTATTCCATTTTTCATTTAGATCTCATGAGGAGAACCTCTATTGTTAATATGAAATCCTTGCCGACAGGCAATAGGCTTAAGATTAACTACATGGCTTTAACTACTTCAAAATGACTTCTAGCATATCAGTGCAGTTTAATTCATGCGTCTAGTTTTGTAGTAGTGATCCGTGACTTTTAAATAGTTCCAATTGGACAAGGAACTCTAGGTACCGACAGGTAGCAGTTCAAGTTCGGACATAATATTCTAACACTTGTTACTTCATTCATTTATCTAGAAAATGTCCGCAAGCAGTGGGCCTTCACCCCGTAAAATCAAGCGGATGGAAGACTCTGACTCTGATGACGAGAACCAAGAGTTTGATGAAGAGACGCAGAAAGCTTTAGAGGAAATCGATTCTGTACAGAATGAAATCGATGCGCTTAATGAAAAAGCCTCAGAGGAGATTCTCAAAGTGGAGCAGAAGTATAATAAGACCAGAAGACCATTGTTCGAGAAAAGAAATACCATCATCGAGAAGATCCCCAACTTCTGGGTTACCGCGGTATGTATCATATGGAACTTGTTTTTCTGCTACTATTTTATTGGTATTGTTGCATTCGTATTGCTAGCTTTGTTAGTTTGATTAGGATATATGTGTTTGTTTACAGTCTTTTTTTTCATAATTTTTATTCTCTTAAAAATTTCCGACCCATGAGTATTGACGGAGGACGTTGCTTGTTGTTGTTCGGCTGAGCAATGCGAATGTGACTGACTTAAGTATTGTGCCGCCGAGAAAAAAGCCGACTGCTCATAGTTCTACACATGCCCGAGTTTTTGCGCTAAGAATTTTTATAGTTTGAGTACTTATATAACTGGCAGATAGATGGCGTAATCGTCATCTCAATGTATCAAAGCGATGCTGTGCTTGAAGTTCAAGCCTTGAACTGCAGATTGTAATTGTAGGTTACTAGTGCTCATGTTGTAGTTGAGCTTATGCAAAATAGAAATATTTATTGGTGGATGGTGAGGAGATTACAAGAGAAGACTAAAACAAAAATGATTTTATTAATGATTATAGATGGTGAACCATCCTCAGATATCGTTGTTGATAGATGAAGACGAGGAGGATTGTCTCCATTTTCTTACAAAGTTGGAAGTAGAAGAATTTGAGGATATTAAGTCGGGCTATAGGTAATACATTTACCGTCCGTTTCAAAAAATAATGGAAAATGTTTAGCCCAAAGTTTTTTGGCAATGGTTCTTTTCTCCTGGTTTCCGTGTAAACAAGCTGGTTAGCTGGTAATGAAGAACAAAGGTTATTTTTTTCCAGAAAATTGCATTTAAAATCACGCGGCTTATTTCTTTTGTTGAAATTTCTGTAAAGTTATTGCCATAACAACGAGGCCACTTTTCTCCCATTAATTCAACAAGTGATCATCTAACCAAATTAGCAAACTCATTGTTGCAGAGCTGTCGTTCAATTTGAAACAGACACTAGTTTGTTTATACTTGAAATATCAGTTGGCATGAAATTTTGTATGAACGATATTTTCAACTTTGTTGCTAATTGGGTATTCTCTTTTTATAGAATTAAGTTTTTCTTCGATGAAAATCCGTTCTTTGAGAATGATTCTATTACAAAAGAATTCCACCTTGGTACGACAGGTTAGCAATTACAACATTTGGTTATATATATTTAAATGCTTTAATTTTTATTTGTTGTCTAATAATTATGATTTCTTTACACTTTAAGGAGAACCTAAATCTACCAGTACCGAAATGAAATGGAAGGACGGAATGGATCTTTCCAAAAAACAAAAGGAAATTATTAACATGCGTCGCAAGAGGGGTTTGGAGCCCAAAACATTCTTTTCTTGGTTCAATGATCATGGCGATCCTTCAGCCGATGATATTGCTGAGGTCAAAATTACAAATATGAAATAATGATTTAAGCATGCTACAGATTTGTATTTTAATTTACAAAATAATTTTTATGTTTATTCTTTAAATAGGTCATCAAAGATGATTTGTGGCCCAATCCGTTACAATATTATTTGGTCCCTGACATTGAGAATGAAAATGGTGTAGAGGAAGAGGCTAGGTAAGACTTGAGCAAATCTATATTACTGTATGTTTCATGCATTGTAAATGCTGACTATAAGGTTTGAAAACTAATTTGAGTACATTCATTTAGTGAGGATGGTGAGGAAGATGATGCTGTGGTAGTTGTTGAAGAAGAAGAAGAGGAGGATGATGAGGAGGATGAAAAGAATGCAGGCCCTTCAAAAGAAGAAGGAGGTGAAGACGCAGAAGCTGAGGAAGAAGAGGATGATGATTAAGCTTAATCGCAATGGTTTATGAGTAAAATCTTTTTAGTTACAATGGGTCTTGAAAATTCTTGTATTTCCGTGGATTCTATAGTCTCATAATTTTTTTACCTTCCTGATTGCACTCGTTCGGAAATTAGGCACAATGCATAGACATAACAGAAAAAAGAATCTATAACTACACGTATCTAATGAATATTATAAATATGAATATGATATATATATATATATGTATATATATATATATTTCTTGACAGATTATAATATTTGACGAAGCGATGAGTATTTATTTGGTCATCGTTAATTTTTACTTATTTTCCCTGTGCCCCCTTTTTGTTATACATATTGTCATCGCTCCACTGTATGAGGTAAAACATCGTCTTTGATACCAGTGCTATTATTGGGCGTCTGGAATTAAGTTAATCATTGTAACAGTTTTTATTTTGTTTTTTGTCGTGAACCTAAATATTATTATAAAAACTTAATTCTTAGGTCAGTTTTTTGTTCATCGAGGTTTGACTACTTTTTCGCTTGAGTGAATAAAAGTGGGTTACCACAGCATAATATTGCGTATTCATGTTGGAATAATTTTTGAAACATCCATCCCAGTTAGTAGTGTAGTGTAACGATGGACAATTTTCACATAGTCCATAGTCATAGAGGTTCACAGTTTAGTAAAATCGTTATGGTGAGCATCGCCTAATTTGTGTTTGCGTTTCCGTAATTTTTCTTATGCCTATGCATACCACAACCATAGTATTTTAATAATAAGTTCAAAAATATCTTCTGGAAGATGTGCTGGTTAAGATATTTAGTAGGAAGACACCTTGTTTTGCTGTATGCACTTTTGTTAGTTTTTAGTAAGTCAATTTTTCATCAAACTGCAACTTTCCACACTGCGAGCTACCAAACTGCTTAATTTATGTGATGTTATGTTAGATGTTAACTGGATCCATTTCGTGCTAGCTGGATTGGATCTATAAACTGTAGAACATCTAGTAAATTTTGCATGACTCAACTCAACCAAAAATAGCTATGCATGATTCATCGCCATGAGGATTCTCAGCTCCATGCATTCAGATTCAGAGCATTTTAAAGCAGCAAATCGTTAGCTACATATTTGAGCCATTTAATCGTATGATGATTGCACTATTTATTTTCTCCTGTCTAATTGGTTTCTTATTTCATTAATGTGCATATGCAATAGGGATTGTGTCTCTACATGTCTTCGGTCTGCTTTCTGAGTAAGTACTGAATCAAAATAGAATAAACCAACACTTATATTTATACTACTTAGTGCGAAAGAGGCTTCGTATTTTACAAACTACAGAAGTCTTGCCATGTCAACTCATGTATTATTGCGTAACACCAAAAATTGCTATTGTGTGTGTAGTGCGGGCTGTTTTGTCGGTTGGCATGATGACCCGTTCATGAGCGGTGAACTGGTCAACAAACTACAAATTTCATTCATCTAATTTTGCAAAAAGTGCACTCCTGAGTGAAAACTACGAGTCACTTTGGTCATAAATGACCGCTGCTCAGTCTTGCAAAATTAAAGAGGAACTCACAGACGTTAACATAACAGTCCATATTCTATCTTTTTCTTTAAAGCAGGAAGGAGCAAATTTGATCCTTTTTCCCATTCATTCACTCAAGTATTGCTCCTTGCAGACTGACAGACTGGCTAAATGTGTGAGTCCTGCAAATACTCATAGCTCCTCTCTTTATGTATAGACGGTAGACTGGAGCGAAACAGAGCTCATATTGTTCACAGCATCCGTACACTTCACTCACATAGCTGTACTTATTTATGTATCATCTGTATCATCTTCCGTTATGTAATTAACGAACCCTTAACTCGAATTAACCTTTCCAAGAAATCGGTGAAAGAGTGATAATTAAACGATCCAAGTTTGAATGAACAAGTATGTTTGCATTTGACTAATGAATTAAAGTTTGAATTAGCAAAACTAGAAGTCAACAGTGAGTTAATTTGTGTAACTAACTGAAATTTAATTAAAGTGGTTTTGAAGATCCATATATACGAAATCAATCTTGAACTAGGTGGAGGGAACTGGAAATTTTGAGAGCTGTTCGTCGATTAGGATTAACTATAAGTGATTACTAGCGTGCGATTATAATCACTATAATTGATTGACTGCGTAAGTGAACGACGGAATGAATAGTGAACTAGTGGCTTTGAGTAAGTTGTTTGAATAAATGGTTTTCTGACCGAATTTTGGTGTCGCTGAATCAAGGTATTTATTGTGTTGAATTTTTATGACGCAGGCAAAACATAATTGTGAATAATTAAGGCACTTTAAATTCGGTCGATCCTTTGGTGGAAAGTCGATGAGATGAAACGAGAACTTAAGATCATTCTACGTATTACTGAACCAAATACAAAACATTTCAGATAATTTAAATTGGATTGGAAGTCGGAGCGGATCTTCCTACCGCCATAGGAATCCTATAAAGTCTAGAAGATTTTGGTCTTGATCGAGCGCTGGGTAAAAAAACACATGCTGACGTCTGTGTAAGATTAATACGTTGCCGATAATAGCTTCCGGTACTCGCAAAGGAGTTTGAAACTTGCAGCCAAGTCAAGATAATATGGCCAAATCATTTGATCCTAAAGATGAGCAAAGGTTAGTTTTTGGAGATTTTTGTAATGTTTCATAGATCTTTGGTGTTTAAGATTCAGTTTTTGTTTTCTTGTTGCAGCTGGTATTTTGGCAAAATATCTCGGTCCGAAGCAACAGATATTTTGTTGGGGGAAGACGGGGGAGTATTTTTGGTTAGAGATTCCACCACCATACCTGGAGAGTTCGTTCTATGTGTCAAGTAAGGTTTTTTTTATCTAATATAAATGAACAATACACAATACTGTAGAATGTTAAATAATTAAAAATACGTCTCTTTTCTTTTTGTTTTGCTAAATACGCAGTGTTTAAGTTCATTTTTTACACAAGCTTTGTACATATCATCCACGCAGCCTGATAAAATGAGATTTTTGTGTTCGATTTCTAGAGAGGACTGTAAAGTATGTCATTATATAATCAACAAACTTACTGATGACGACGGAGTCAAATATAAAATTGGAGATAGAAGTTTTCCAAATCTGCCAGATTTGCTGTCCTTCTATAGACTACATTATTTGGATACGACACCACTAGTGCGTCCTGCTACCGTAAATTATGGCAAAGTCATTGCTAAGCATGACTTCGATGGAAAGGTACGAAAAAAAAACACTTGAAACTTACTTTCATCTACAGTTGCGATTCTAAAAGCATTAATTGTTCTATACGGTAGTCCAAATTATGGTTGGTTATCCACTATTCACATTCATTCAGTATCAAGCCACAACAATCTGTAATCCTGACATTAAATTTAAGTCTGCATTATTTTTTATTTTTTTTATTTTTTTTATTTTTTGGATACTTATAGGATCCTGAAGATTTAGCATTCAAGAAAAATGAAATATTGACTATTATAAACAAAGACGAAGATCAATGGTGGTCTGCCCGTAATAGCTTGGGAATGATTGGTGTAATCCCTGTAAATTATGTCAAGCCGGTACGTCATTTTTCATTTGCATGACGAAGCTAATAAAAAGTATTTCCATTTCTTAACCGTCCTTAGGTTTCCTAGTTGTATGATTTACTCATATTTTGTTTCCAGTATGATGAGAAAAGTGATAGTTTACCTGTAGTTTCACCTAAGCCCCGGGAAACCCAACCTGTGGCCCCTGAAACAAATTCTCCTAAGAATAAGCCTTGTATATTAGAGGTGAGATGTAAATTCATTGGTTTTTGATTACTCTGCTTCTGTCTGTTTTTAAACACCCCTGGTTTTAGCGAAAGACTTTGTGAAAACATTTCTAAATTAAAATGAACGAAATTGAAAGAAAAAAAATTTTTGCATTTAAACTGGAGGGAAAAACTCTCGGTTGTCATAAAGACAGAATTTTGGGCGTTATTTATGGAACTTTTCTAACCAAAATAGCAAAATCTCTATCTATGAGCAAAGGGCTTAAAAAACAGACAGTGCGCCATGTGATTTGTTAGTTGCAGGATTTTTTTTATTGTTTTTATAGCCCAACAAAGATACTTACGCCATAGTGAAGCAAGCACGAGTGCCGAACGCTTATGATGACACGGCTTTGAAACTTAAAACAGGAGATATCATTAAAGTTTCAAAAATAAATATCAGTGGACAATGGGAAGGAGAGCTTATTATAGACAACAAGCCAAGTGGCAAAGTAAGTATAAGCATGTTTCATGCAAATGCAAACTATATTTTTTAACTTTAGGTATGTGTTATGATTTGGTGCAATTTGCTGTGTGGCTAAACGAATGAACATTCTTAATTTACAGAAAGGTCATTTTCCCTTTACTCATGTTGATCTTTTGGACTCGCTTCCAACAAAAGTTAAGCAGCAGCCTAATCTTCCAAATAGTTGAACTGAACTTTCTGAACGTTCGTCACCCAAACAGAATAACGGCTAGTTTTAATTAATCTATCTGAAATTTGAAAACACCACCTTATTATGTCTGGCAAAGTGTTTTTAACTACCTACTTAAAAAGTTTACGATACTGTCTGACAAAAGCATCGCTGGGGCTGGGAGCAACTGTAATAAACTTAGTTTTCAACTAAGTTAATAACAGAATAATTATTCATTCGTCCGTAGTTAGCTAGCATGAATGTTTTTATGGTATCTATTATTGATTAATAACTACTTCTGGCATAAATATCTAACATGGGAAAAATAATTATTTGTCTATCGGTTACGGTTAAGTATCGTTATTGCTGGTAAAAGTTCTGTTTGTGAATTCGTGATATGTTAGCGAAAGTCTGGCGGGAAGTGAAAAAACAACAAATAAGTTCCCATCGCTATCGTTAATTGTGCCAACAGTAACAGGGATTAATTTTTGCTGTTGAAATTGCTTCTGTGTTTTTCAACTTCAGTAACAAAAAATGAGCGGTCTAACTGACAATAATTATTGCTATTGTTTTAGCTATAGCGAGAATTTTTTTGCCAGGATTAACGCCTAAAAGCGATGCTTTTGTGTGTTGGTTACGTAGACGTATTACGGAGAAGTTTATTTTAAAATGCCTAAGTGATTTATGCCAATTGTGCATAGATGAAAATATCTCAAACAAAACACAAGATTTTGATTTATTATTTGTAGTTGCTATTTGAGTACAAGGTCCCTGATACGACGGCTGGTATTCAAGTGTTAATAAGAGTTTTGTTTTAATCGAATGTTTTCAAATTACATTCATGAACATGCGGGATCACATATTTTACAGGAGGATATTTTTATGAGACAAGTACCACGAATTTTTGCATAATATTCTATTTTATTGCTTACAAACGACTCAATGTTCTGGAAAATATGTTGTAAATAGTTTTATACATTACCTAATGACTTAAATTTGTGTACAGTCTGGTTTACTTATTCATGTGTCTTATGTCTTACAAATCAAAGTGATTTAAAACTGCATCACAGACGAAGGAAATCAAAATGGTTGACTACAATGTGAGGGAGGACTGATGATTTAGATTATTGGCAGTCTTGCAACATGGAGTAGTTAATTAAGTATGCTAGTCATTGCACATGTTCAGTAACAGAACTACGGGAAATAATCAAATAATAGCTCTCTTTAGTCTCTATAAATGCATTGGTCAGTATTGAGTCCTGTCCTGATTCTATATACATGTCTGCTGTAGGCTTGATTTTGAAGTGACTAGTAGTACAGTAGAGCTGTCTTAAAGCCTCTTGTTTTAAGTAAGGAGTTGCAATATTTTGTGTTTTTCTGCATTCATCGAATTCATCCACATGTGGAATATACCAATCAATGCCAATTACATGGAAAATAAAAGTTTGCATCAACAGTTTGCGAGATGTATGGAGTTTGATTTTTTCAGGCATTTAACCTTGTACACGGCTTTAAACACTTCATATGCATTCAAAAACTGTAGTGGATCATGCTGCACTTCTTGATGACCGACGCATCAGAACACTATACATGATACATTGAAATACGATAAAATAAAAAGTGATTGTTTATAGAGTAGAATGTTGGATATGATGCATATGCGGGTATTGCATGGAGGCAAGGTCGAGCATGATAAACATTTTGTCCCTTCATTTTTAGCGGTTTTAACTAGCTTACTAATTTTGCTGTATAAATAATGAATTTAAATCGTAGATGCATTCAATTTGCTAATAGTATTAAGCAAGTGCGAGACGTATTGCGTTATAAGAAGTTAGCCAAGTCTCCTGCCTTGCCTACTTGCACATAAACACTTCCTGTGTTCCCTGAAAAGTTGCGGTCATGAAATATTCAGAGGTTTTCCTTCTTGGTTGCTATCTAACATCAAACTGGCTTCAATATCAACAATTCTTGGTCATTGCATTACATAAAACTTGAAAACCCGAGCACTGTATATTATTTCTTCACCAGAAAGTCTGTGAGGGTGTCAATGTGAGCGTGCCATAAAGTTCGAAAAGAATACAAGGAGCCAGGGCTATACTTCATAAATGTCTTGATGGATCTTTTTGACGAGTGTGACTTCAAAAGGTATTTGCATCGGTTGCTTTTTTCCGATATATTTGAAAAGGGCATATTTAATCTTCATTTGATATAGTCCTCTATGAATTGGCTTGACAAATCCAGAGCTTGGAAAATTAAAGAATAGTAGGCTTAAAATAGTGGATAGATTTTGACAAGAGGAAGATTACTAATATCTAGTATTACTTACAATGTCGGAATTTTGTATCCTTTTGTTTTAGCTATTATTTTGGAGACCTTACATTGGATGAAGCTCGGCAAGTACTAATTGACGAAGATCCTGGTGTATTTCTTCTCCGGGATTCCTCCAGGGGAGGCCTTGTCCTCTGCGTAAAGTAGTAGCATTTTTTCTCCCCTAAAATATGAAAATGTAGCTCTCATGAATGGATTAAAAAACATCAAGTCTAAACAGAAACAATTTTGTAATTTGGTTTTGGAAACAGGGAAAAAAACGATGTGTCCCAATACCCTATAAATATTTTAAAAGCTGAGGGGAAGACTGGAAAACAATTTTTCATACGAGAAGATTGCCCTTTTTCAGACTTGCCAGCTCTCCTCTCTTTCTATAAAATGAACATGTTTGAATCCACATCCCTGATTCGGCCCGTCGATAAAGACAAGGTAGGATTTGCGGAAAAAAGAAGTGGGGAGGTGAGTTGTATAATGTAAAAAACCTACTACATATGCTCATAGTTGATGACATTTTATTTTTGCTTGCTCAGCGGACTTTGAAAAGACATGAAGTCATGTCGGAATACATGAGCGATTATCTTAACTCACCGTCGAAGCTTGGGAGAATGTCAGCACCACCTAGTGTCAACCGCGTAATGTCAGGTTCTATTGGAGGAAGTGTAAGATATCAACAGGACAAGCGAACCATTAAATATAATGTCACAGTGGATCAAACATTTTTTGTTTCCATGTCATCATTTTATGAACTAGTAAACAAAAATAGTTGCAACGAATGTTTCTTTTCGCAGGAAACTGGACCTGTATATGCCCGAGTTACACGTCCACGAACTCCAAGTCCATATTTTGAATCTGACTTGGTCCTGAATGTTGGAGATGTGATCCTTGTAACGAAAAGGAGGGGTGGAATCGGCGAAGGGATTTTAGATGGAGTGGTGAGTTTATTTATCTTGTGAAAACATTGCTACTGACTTGAGTTAACTCATGGTAAAAAATAAATACATTATAATGTATAATTTTTCTCTCCAACTATAGACTGGGTCATTTCCTTTAGCCAATGTAGAGTTGATCAAGAACTGATGGTAACTGCTATGGTGTCAAACTAAAGTACACATTTATACAATATACCTATTTTTAAGTAGTTTTTGTTGATGTAACATAATTTTCGGAATACATATTGTACTGTACGTGAGAGTACGATGTAATTTTTAGATATGAGAGCATGATCTCGTGCTACTCACTCACTCATATTGTTGTGCAAGTGGTATCAAAATGATGATAATTCTATGAATATGGTTTTTTAAAGTATTTTTTTACCAGTGTATGTTGTTTGTTCTGAGTAATGTAGGTATTCGTCACCAAACTCCATACACTAGCCCTAACTTTTCCATTAAAATCCCGTTTTCCATAGCAATCTAATAGAAAGTTCATTTTTAAACTGAAGTTTTGCTAGCTTGGGCTATAGATTGCCCTGGCTCCGGTTTAAAATACAATTTCAAATTTGATTGCTATGTAATCTTTTTAAAATTAGGACGGGAGTAAGTGACGATGACAAATGCTGCCAGAAGTCTTGATTCTTGATTGAATGATTTTGGGGTTCATCTCGTCTATTCTATGTGCTTTATTATGTTTCTTTGTATTGTATTGCCACAGAGATTCAGAATTTCTATGCAGACATCTGTTACCTGAAAATGTATTAGCACTGGCAAAAACGATATTCTCCGGTTTAATAGCTAGCTAGCTAGCCGGTATAATAGTAATAGCTTTGTCAGTTTAGTTTTTAGAATATGGCATAAGCTTGTTTTTAAAACGGGTTAAGTAAATATTTTAAATATTATCGTTTAGTAAATAACTAGTTATTATGTAGCAGTTTTATTCGCCTGTAATTGTGCATGTTTAACTGCAAATAGTTAAAAGAAATACACCTCAACTTTTTAACATTCATTCAATCAAACAAACACAAATTAACGATTGGCATGCCGTTTCTCTAGAAACTGACGATTCATCCCCTATACTCTAAATTACTTATTGTTGTCAATTGAGACTGTTAGATTGGTTCTATATTTCTGTAAATATACAACTTTTATTTAATCTAAATTGTGTAATTTGAGTAAATATAAACTTAATAGCAAAATTTTTAGTTTCTTATTTCTTCATGAATTTCAAGGACGCCAACAATGTCACGACTAGATTATCAACATTACAGTTTTCTCGACGTAATACTCCAGTCCAATGTATACAAGTGTTCATGTGGTTAAAGATTTTTTCGAAACATTTGCATGCATGTGGAGATACTATAATAACCATGTTTGTCTGGTGTAGATGATGAGCTCATGAAATCTACTTACTCCACTCGACATTATCTGCACTGTGTTCATAAAACTATACAATTTTCTGCCTGCACAGAAGTACAAATTTAACCGATTTCATTCATCTCCTTCCCACATGGCAACATAAATGTGTTATGCACTCAATTTCGTAGGTTTAGGGTTTGCTAGTAGAAAAAATGCTACCAACTTTGTAAATGGTGCGACTTAACATGAGTTGGAAACGTTTGTCAGTTTTCAACAATGCTCACATAAGCAAGCAAGTACACTTGAATGGATTAGAGTGGAAGCTCACAGTCACAAGTTTAGTTAGCAGCAATCCATTATGTCATCATCCCAAGTCTGGAAATGTAGTTCATTATTATTAGTATTCGACAGAGAGCAACTGGACTGACGAAATAATGGCATTCATTCTTTATTTGCATCATCACAACTAATTCCACAATGTTTACTCTGCATCATCTGAACCCGTCACATGCTATAGCTATCTTAACGTTTCAGTCAGTGAATTAATTCCTCATGTTCACAGCAAAATTTAAACGCCCGTTTGGCTGAGTGTTGCTTATAAATCATTCCATCAACCATTATTATTTGGAAGTTCAACACTATTTTGGCTAGTTATATGGCTAGATCATCATTTTTGGGAATATTGTTAGATATATTCACCAGACGTATGCACGTACATTGTGTTTGACGGGTTCTATAATTACAGTATGCGTAAGGGAACTAAAAACAAGTGTGTCATGCATCCGTGTGTATTTCTGAAAGTTTGCAACAAATGCGTTGTTCCTGTGGTATTGAGTTTACAATAAATTATGGAGAAATTATAGTAGCTAATAATTTTTATTTTTTGGTTCAACCTGCAGTAAAAAAATCATTCAAAGATGGTGGAAAGCATTGTGTGTATTGGCGCACGGAAACCTTTTAATTCTTTATGTTCTGAGAAAACAAGTTCGCATTATTATTATGAATTTGTGCTGATATAAAGATAGCCCATTAAAGATGAAGTTCACGGAATATTGATAAGCAGAGTATTACTCAAGTGACCAGTTTAAATACACATTTGATTTCGATCAGTGCAAGTTCCACTTTTCCTAGTATGGCATGTGAAGACGAAAATTACTCGCTGGACCAACTTTTCCAAACTTGTGACACAGATGGGAATGGACGGATCGTACCTAAAGAGTTTCGAGAGATGTGCAAAAAATTTGACATCAGTGAAAGTGATGCGAATGCTATATTCAAAGATTTGGATCACGATGGAGATGGTGAAATAGATTTCAATGAGTTTTCTCATGGATTTAGAGATTTTCTAATGCCTGGCTCTAGAAGGGGCTCACTACAAGTGAATTCTGTGGAAAGCTCTCAAGCTTTGAAACAACTACAGGAGATGGAAAAACGACATGCTTCTGCTAAGCCAGCTTGGAGACATTTTGTACACAGTGTGGGACCTACGAATGTTCAGTCCTTTTTGAATAATTGGTACAAAAAAATCTCTCTCATACGTAAAAAAACGTTATAAAATCAAAGCGTTTTTAAAAATATTAGCACAAAAAGACGAAAATTGTATGTGGCTTGCAGTACTGATTGATTATATCGCGTTGTGTCAACGCATTACATTGACCTGAATACATAATTTTGTTGCTGTTGTGACTCCATATATTGAATGATTGAATGTCAAGAAATCGTTCAGTATATAATGCAGAGAGATTTTAAAATGCATTTGATGCAGTTGGGTGGACTAATGTACTCATTATTTTCAATTCTAGTGGAGACCAACTACACGACCTAGTGGAAGATATGAGAAACGAAAACGAAGGACAAAGTCCACAAAAACTGGAGAAAGCACTGGCGGATTTGATTGGCGATGTGCAACATTTGCAAGATGAATACAAATCACTTGAAACTACATTCCGAAAGTAAGACCTGCATTTTTTAATCAATTTATAATATTATTACTGAACTCAGTTTTTATATTATATATTCAGGGAAAGAGAAGCACACGCTGCACAATTAGCAGTACTAGGGGAAGAGCTGGATCTCCAGCTGGCGAAAACGGAAGCCAAAGTGAAACAAGAAGCAAGAATAGAGGCCCAGAAGCAAATGGATTCTGAGAGGAAAAAAATTGTTCTGGAAATGGAAAGTCAACTGTCTGAGCTATCCGCTCAAATTCGAACATTCCAGAAGGTTATTTACTACGCACTTGCATATTAGATGTAGTATGCATGTGATTTCTTTCCACCAAGAGCAATAATTTACAGTATGCAAAATTATGGCCCAAAGGTTGAACAGTGGCTGTTGGATGAAGAATCCCGAGAAAAGAAATCAGAGTACAACTCCATGGATTCGGCTAAACTATCAGAAGCAGAGATGGAAAATAGGAACTTAAGATCGGAATTGGTTGAAGCACAGATGAAAGCCTCCCTGCTCCAAACTCAATTAAGTCAGAAGCGCAAAGAATATGTAGACTTGTGTGAAGTATTGCGAACGTATGTTTTCCTGTCTTCATTAGTCTTGCTTGACAATTTTTTAGCATATGAATTAATTCCAGTGCAGCCTGCTATTTCAAAAGCTATGTGTTAATCTAGTTATAAAATGTAACTAACTTTTTACATGGTAGTGTGCACACATACTATTACCTATCACCACAATATCTTAATAGTCCCTGAAAACTCTTCTAAATACACAGAGAAAAAATGGCCTCTCATGAATTTCGGAATCAATGTGATTATATGCAGAGCCATCTCTCGGTTTTAAGGTATGTTAATTGAGAAAATATAAAATTGTTCCTTCTACTAGTTGCCAATCATTCCACTAAAGGCTCATCATTGCGCCAAAAAAATTATTTTGGGTACACGCTTTGTTCTCACAGTGAAACAAATCGGGTACTCTCAGATGCTTCAGATTATTATCCCACATCAGCTGCACAGAAAGTATGGCATGTTTCTCACGACAGTGGCAATGCCCACTTGTACTCTAATGGGAAAGCTTGTTCTGACGGGAAATCAATTTCCCCTGCACTCCCTGATACTGACAAAGGTATGAATGATGATTAGATAACTGAAACATTGATAAGTCAACGCATTTGATAATGATTTTCTCAGACAGTGGGAGAGAGACGTTACTTGATGAGTTGAAAGCAGAAGGAGATGGGAGTCCACTGCCTTCTGGAGTCTGGTCCAATCATTGCCTCCCAAGCAAAGTGGAAGTCGGAACTGCCAACGAAAGTTGTTTAATTGAGGCAAACCAAAATGTTGCAACCAAATGCCAGGCTACTAAGAATGAAATAGACATAGAAAAGGATGTGTCCAATGATTCAAAGAAACTGGTGGATAATTCTGTGCCTCAGAGAACTTTTAAAGTTATTTTGGCAGGGGATTCTTCAGTAGGGAAAAGTACATTTATTGAACGAGCTTGCAATGATCGGTTCTCCCCAAATCTAAGTTCTACTATAGGTATGCACAATTTACTTTTTTAGATATTGTATTAGTACCCAAGCATTGTACATGTACATAGATCAAATTGATGCCATTTGGCATTCCCAAGAGACAACAACAGGCATGCAATGAAAACTAATATGATGGTTTTCCATGGTGGTGTAAATTTTTAATTTATTGTCATGAGCTCCGAAAACTCACAACTGCTATAACTTTAGCGCTTTCCATCAGTCTCTGATAACAATGCTTTGTTGTGTTTATAAAATGACGGGATGATGATAAATGAATTCAGTTGGAATGCGCACAGTATGAGTGTCAGAATCCAATGCTTTCATTTATGAGCTGCATAATGGCACTATTATTGTTGAACGACCAGGTGTTGACTTTCGCATGAAATCAATTGACGTGGATGGGAAATGTGTCGCCATTCAATTGTGGGACACAGCGGGTCAAGAAAGGTTCCGATCTTTGACCAAATCATACTTTCGACGAGCCGATGGTGTTATTCTCATGTATGATGTGACCAATGAAAGGACTTTTCTTAGCATTCGTCAATGGATTCAAAGTATTGAGGTAAGACACATTCTAAATGGAACATTTTGAGCGGCCATGCATCTCATATTATCACAAAGGATTGACGTTTTTTTTGTTTGAATAAAAAAATTTACTCAATCTATATCTAACTTAAGAGCTTGTATAAACACAGAATACTCGCCGATTTCGTTAAAACATATCCCAATATCACAGCAACATTAATTACAAACATTAAACAACTTGATTATGAGCATCAACAAGGTAGAATTAAGTCATTTGCACAAAATTCTAATTGCTGCAGAAATATAGAACCTATTAATTAAAATTAAATGGGATCGTGATCTTACAATTGATTTAACAGGAAGGAGCTGGAAGACGAGTGCCAGTGATTCTTTGTGGGAACAAAGTGGATTTGCGTGAGGCCTACTACCGTGGTTCTTCATGTGTTAGTGCAGAGGAGGGAGCCAAACTTGGGAAACAAAATTACATTGGGTTCATAGAGACTTCACCAAAAACAGGCTACAATGTTCATGAGGCCCTAATAGTTCTAGCAAAGTTAGTGAATTTTGTGGGGTTTATTGTTGCATGTTTAGTTTCCAAGTACATTATGGACATTCTAATGGTAAATTTGCCTATTTTTTATTGGTTTAGAGAAATGAGCTTAGCAGAAGATGAAGAGGTCAGAAATTGTCTCAAGTTAGTTGAACCACTCGAAAAGAAACGATCCTGTTGTGGAGGAACCTCTAATACACCAACCAGTGGTAATTCATAGTAATCATTTTATGCCCATAATGTATTTTTATGGGCGTGGAGTAATGTAAATCAACTAATTTTAATATGAGAACCGTTGGAATGGATATTTTATTACATAAAGCAATAATATAATTTCAACCTACTCTCAATCTAGTTACAAAATTATGAAATATTTATACTGACTGACTAAGTCCTTTCGGCTACTATGATTGGAAAGCAGTGATCTTGTTGTTATAAATAAAGATATTCCTTCTTCTTTCTATGAGCTTACTAAATTATAATTGAAAAATATGTAGCTATGGAATTTAAAAAATATTTTCTTGATGTTATTACTTGCTACTTGGTGAGTTAGGCATATGTCAAGCATCCTATTGTAGTGCTCACTCTTGTGTTTCTGTCAAATATACTATCTTCAATGTAAATGCGAATAATGAATTTTCAATTTGAGCTTTTTAAGTAGTGTTCAAGATTCAATATATGTCATATGTTGATCAACACTGTGTTCTTCAATATGCGAATTCAATATGGTGTTTAGCAGCATTGATGAACTATTTACTCATAGGTGAGAATCAAAGGATAAAAGCATTGTCCGCGCCACAGGGGAATTGTTTAATTTAATATGCAGCAACAGCAAAAGCCATTTTCAATTTATGTAGTATGAAGTGTGCGCGTCTTGTCTAAAATGTCAATTTACAATGACTTGTATGATAAACTTTTTGTTTGTGCTATAGATTTGGAATACAAATAAATAAAAATCAAATTATATGAAGTTTCTTACGATGGATATATAGTCCAGGTTTATAAGTATAACGTGTAAGGTAAGTAGGATATTTTTTATAAGTTTTTGTGCAAGATTATATATTTACTAGATCTTACAAGGCCATATTTCCAGTTATTGGCGAAAAAGTAACAAGTTTTTCAAGAAAGCGAAATCCCTGATGGCAAGCATTGCATAAGGATACATTTTTTCACTCTATACAAGTAGGTGATTACCATTGAAAATAAAAACTGGAATTTGTAATTACTAAAAACTGATGATTTGTCATCAAGCAAAAATATGCGCAAATCTTCTCAAAACCGAAAAAAGCACAAACCTTGCATGTCCTTGTAACTTATTCTATACTGCTAGGCGACTGAACATCCTTTTTATTTCGGCCTCATTGATAAGGTTTTAAAAATTCCTATCTACATATCTAAAGCAATTCTAAACTCGCACTTCTATAATATCGTCTCTCCATTCTAAATAACTAAAAATTAGTGCCTGAAAACACGAAAAATTTTCAACCAATTAAAAAACGAATGTTTGCATACATTCGCCCTCGCCCCCATAGCTGGGAAATTGGTTTAACTGTCTGCGAACGCATTTCTAAATATGCAAGCACACACAGTTTTAATATCGCACAGAAAAATGAGCTAAATGGTACACCAACTGCGTAGTTAATTCTTTAGTTAGCTAAAGCAAAAATCCAATCTGTCTTAGCGCATGATTATTTTTCGCATTTCCGTTGATTGATTGAGCGAGAGACACCACTCTATTAAAAATCATCGTCATTTCACCGTCCTGAATGACAATGCAACCAATTTGAGTGCTAAAACATTAAGAGTGGAAACACGGAAATGAAAAACTCACATGTGTGTCTTTCTCAGAACAGTCGTGAATTCTTCCATCACTTTCATTTCTAACAAACTTAATGTCGCGTGCATTTCCCTTTGCTATACACACATATGTACGTATAAAAAGCATACACACATACGGATAGAAACAAGTGCACTCCTGTTCCCCGGTGAACAATCTCATTTTCAAACACCAGAGAGGCAGTGCACGGCGACCTAAATTAACCTCGTCATCCCCATGACAACTATAACAAACTTTTCACTGGTTCGGACCATAACATGTTATGTTTGGCCTGGCTGTACCAAATATGCTTACATTTCCCTAATTGAGACTACACTATATGATGTTTCATACCTGATATTTGGTTCGCAAGTAACACCCCCTTAACTGGAACTTCATACTACCACTACCTACAGTTGTCGCCAATTCCAGCACAACACAGGGCGAGTACTGGATACTTTGCACAACAGTCCACGAGTCCACTTTATAAGCCAAGGAATTCATAATTTTTCGTTTCCAAGTCTCACATTGAAGACTATAATACGTTTGCATACCAGTAAGTTTGTACAGGTGAGCATTAGATTCGCATCAGATCCAGACTGGCTGGCACATTATAGGAATTTATTGGCCGTCTATAAGAATTTGGTGGCATACGTCTATAAGCTACATAATTGTGACCTGGAGCATAAAATTTACCTGCGTCCATACCCTAGCATATACTTACTAGTCTTACACACAATTTTCTACAGGTTTAACAAAATAGTCAACACGGTTCCACTAACTCCATGCAATCACAAATGGAATTAAAAGTGGTTTTAGTTTGTTTAGGTTCTTGAACTACGGTAGAGCTCTTGTGCGATCCACCTTATTGTCCATATGGAAAGTGAATGTGAGTTTAAATTTTATCATTCCTACCACTGCTATTAGTATTGCGAGATCAGTGTGGACCAGTGAATGACCGCTCCCACAAAAATTAACACCTCTCATTCTCAATTGCACAGTGAGTACCCGTTTTTTCCAAATTTTTCGTTCCCAAACAATGACAATAACAATGGGACATGGATCCCACTCTGTAGGGAGCAAACGTAGTGAGTGAGTGACGACAATCCACAACGTTTGTGTGTTTATGCATGCGTTTTAAGAATGATCCTGGCTGCTCCTGCTGCATTTGCAACTAAATGCATCCATGCGTGCATTTCATGTAGCTCGTCATCATTCTGTGTCATCGACGTTCAACTCTGCTAGACAGGTGCAGATACTGTTGAACCTGGAAATATTTGATTGAACAAAGCCACGGGAAGTTGCTTATATTGTCTGTATGCTGTTTGTTGGTCAGTTTTATTATGAACACAATAACACTGTTGGAACGGAACAGTAGTAAAGTTAGTTATAGTTAGTTAAAATACTTTAGTGTGTGTTAATACTTGCTACCGGATAGAGTTAATTTGAAACCTGAACTGTAACGGCGTCAGTTCCACATTCATATCAATGTTGAACTGAGCACTACAAACTAACTAACTAATTATATCTGGCTGGCGTTTAGTTGGATTGTCGGAGGGAATTTTTCGTGTAGTAATTAATGTCATGAATTGATTTGCAAATTTGGAATTTCGGAAACAATATGGAAGCGGGATAGGATTGTGTTATAGCGGATTTTTGACGCCGATGAAGGAGATGAAGTAGGAATATTTCAGTGTGATTGCGTATTGTTTGACGCGAGAAAATTCTCGAGCAGTTTGGTTTTGTGAGCAAGTTAAGGAAGACAAAACTAATGGGAAGGAGATGAGGACCATGTTCAGAAAATTTTATGTACACTCAAATTATAGAAATCCTTCAAACGTTTTACATGTACATTACAAAATGAGGCATAAGTTGAAATTATGTCTGCTGATTGTTTTTGCATTGACTCATAGTGGTGTTCCTAATCCAACTAGCGATAATGCTAGTTTGGATGTAAATCATTCTAGTTATGCTACTTCGTTGGACCAGAAGGTACGTTTTTTGTCATTTTTGATTTGGATTGTGGAGCCATTATGAATGTAATTGCTATTGTAGCTTGATAATTTGATTTGCGTTTTTCTTGTATTTCATTATTCCGTAATTGTTTGCAGATACGAAGTGGTAGACAAGTTTATCCAGGTGAGTGAATTCCAACTGAATGAATTTATTTATTTGTGGGATAGTGAGTAGGTAGGAGAATGTAGCGTTTTGTTTAGAAGACTAACAAAGTTCTTGGCAAGTGCTCAACATTCTATGACAGTTTGTGCATGAGCCATTGTAAACTGGTGGTGACCATGTTTGCTAATTTTTTCTTCAGGCGAGTCAGTTTTGTAGGAGCATGCAATACAATAGTTATTTGCTGGGTACTAACTTTTTTGTGTTGAGATTGTAAATATGCACCTTCAGCTTGCTATCGAATAGATGGGTACTAACTAACTGGGCCGATTAATTTTTTCTGTAAACTGTTTTTAGTTGTTTTAGCAAGACAAGTTATGCAATCGTTTATTAATGCTGAGTTTACGACTACATGCTGTTTTCATGCATTGTTCAGTAATCAAATCAGATCGCCGGGACAATGATGGATATTTCAATTTAACTGTTTACGGCTGATGACAGACACGAGACATTTGTGTCAATTAGCTATTAATTTATTTACATGTACCCTGTAATTTAATAACTAGCGATATTTGTGGGCAGTATAATCTTGTTTTTAAAGCCAAGTGGCTCAAATTCTTCCACTTTGTTAATTTTTTTGGGAAAAGCGATTCTATTTCAACATCATGAATACTGGAGTACCATGCAGTAATAGGGTTATTATTTATTTTTAAGCTAGGTAGTTTATGTTTAACTTGAGTATCACACGTAGCAAAGTAAATTTAAGTATCTCGCTTTCGGGATTGGGATATGGATTGGATTATCAGGTGTTATAGTGGGATGGATTCGATCTTATGGACGGCTTGTAGGGGCAGATTCCTGCAACTTTGGTACTGGAGACAATGTGGATCTCTGTGGCTGGGATCAAAGCAATCTTAGCTCACTCCATTGGGAACTTTCTAATGGGCTCAATAGCAATTGGATTGGAGGGCCTCAAGATGACGGCAGTGAAGACAAAGAAGGTCAATTTACAATCGAACTAATTGATTAAATACTTTCCCCTACACTCACACATTACACATTCATAAATGATAAATCGTCCATCAATCACTCCACTCGTTTCTAAACTTATCATGCATTTTTAATCTCTCATAATAATTCACTTTTTCTAGGTGGTTACGTAGTTTTTGAAACGTCACAAATTCCAAACATTTCTGGAAGATCTTCTCAAAGTGCAGTTTTAGAAGGGCCGATTCGCCCTCCTACTTCTGCTTTGGGTACCTGCTTAGCGTTTACGTAAGTTATGTTTCCAATTTTTTTCCCATTGCAATAAAATAAAAGCCCGAAAAAGTAGCCAAACGAACTATACATACGTTTTAAAAAAAACATTATTACATATTGCACTAATAGGTACGCTATTTCGGGTCTGAGTCCTGAGAAACTAAGAGTGCTTCTTCATCCAATTGTTTCACCCCCCAGTCAAAGTTCCTTTGAGGGATCATCGTTAAGTAGAGAAAGTGACCATCAAGCGGATGTGGTTCTATGGGAAACGCGAGACTCCACAGACGGTACATGGAAGACTGCTGAAGTTGTATACACCTGTCGGCATCCTCATCAGGTACGAAATGCAGTTATCTATGTACTTAAGCATTGCGCTTAAAAGTTTGAATAGTTTTTAAGTCAATATCCTTCCAGCTAAAATGATGTTTACTTGGGTTTTCTGCATTACAGACGTCGTGGATAGAGAGAATAATTTATGCATGTATTTTTGTATTTTGCTGGTTTTACTCTGTATTGCTTTCCAAAATATGCAAGATGCAAGAAGGGGGTCCAGATAATATTGTTTGTTTGAAAGCCTGTTAAAAATGCTCGTGTATATTTCTTCATGTTAATGTTCCACGCCCTTGAGAGAAGCTATAACTTTCAAGGCAAATATTACCGAATGGAACAAAAAGTAGAAGGTTGAAAAGTGAAAATCAAACCGTACAGTAAGCACTTACGTGGGTCATGAAAAATAAGAGCCTTGAAAGTAATTGTTGTTGCGAATGAATTATGTCAGGATTAGGATAGCAAATACCACGTTGCATTTGATATACTGACTGGATATAGTTTGCATGGGTTACATCCGGTTATACTGTTTATGCAGAATCCAATAGCTGTTTATTTTATACTATACTACATATTAGATGTTGATGAAATAATATTTCATTCCATTAAATTGTATTGCAGCTGACCAGATGTGCCAACTGCATAAATAAGTTCATTGTTTTATTCCCATTATGTGTGCTCACATCCCATGATGTAATTCGGTGTTCGTGTACAAACCACTCATTTCTCATTAATAACGCTGCGAGATTGAGGGAATGATTAAAGTTTGATAATAATCTTCATATTATTATGAAAGTTAGGATTCAAAAATTGATTCTATTTTTCGTGCTGAGCTAAATAAGCGTACATGAGCACGTTCAGTGCTGACCTATATATTAAACAATGGTAGTATGTTAGCTTATATATGCAGATGTAGCAATGATGCCATTTACATATAGGTTTATCAAGGTAACTTCACTCTGGTTTCAATTCGATAAAGTGGGGCAATCCAAACTCCAGAAGTATGTTGTAGTTAGCACACTGGTTTTAGAAACGGTTGCATATTTCATTTTGGTAAATAGTATGTGTCCGTTGTAAAAAGAAATGTTTAATGTTTCATGCAACTACTGAAGAAATTAAGGAATCCGCTTGTAATGATTTATTTCCATATGGGTCACACACAGGCTAATTTTCGGAGAAATGCCGCGCTATAGGGTTATTAAGGATTTGGGTTGAGCGAACTCGAGGACAAAGCTTGCAAACTAATCTTGTTTTCTAATAATTTGCTATTTGGTAAGAAACAAAATCAATAATTTTTGACCTCATGTGTGACTAAGGCGGTGAATTATTGATTGCCTCTTTTGTTCTAAATGGGACTTAACCCACTTTGTAGTGGATTGAGTCCTCGAGAGAGTATTCTCTGAATTCCAGTTTTATAGAACACAAAGGCATGGGTGCAGTTTTACATAGAGTTGACAATCCTACCATAGAATTTCGTTTCACTGGCACTTGTATGAAAAATACTTTTTCGCTGCAATATTGTGTGTATGGCAACTAATCAACACATGCCGATTTACTTCGTGCGTGTGGCATTACAGAGAAAACTGTATTTAACATCTTACCTAATGTGGCCAATCGCATACAGGCCATAAAATGAAGCATTCAGATTCAGAGATTTCATGTTTCATGGTCGTTCTTGTATGTATGTGATTCTTGATACGTTTGATATGACTCTGATATATCTATAGACAGTCTATTTTTTGCATTTGTCATTGCAAGTGAATTTATACTTTTATTGCCAACGGTGCCTTTTTATATTATATTGATATTTGGAGCAATGAGCAAGGACAAATGAAAAAACCTATAAAATAAATCTTCATTGCGTCAAAATGAACTTCGGTCCATCCAGGTGTTAAGGCTAACGAAACTGTATTAACGTCATAGAAATATATATACTTTATACACTTAGAACGTGAAGAATAACATCTTACAATTCGCATTTATCAAGTTTCAGTTTATTTAAAATGGACTTACTTTGTATATTTTTTAAAGTTGGCTTAGAAAAACCTCAATATTTTTCCCCACAATTAATTGTATTCTTATGCAAAGTTTCAGCATTCAGAAAAGTCATTGACTGCAAAAATCCTTTTACAGACATTTTAGATGAGTGAATGTTAAAAGCAAGCCCAAAATTACTATCATTAGGTGGCAAATTCAATAATAACTAACTGTGAACGTTACTCATCTGCGTGCTGAGTTGCACATCCTGCTTGAGCCTTTGAACTGTCAATCTGAGCCAGGATGAAATGACCTTTTTTCCGTTATTTCATCTAAGTAGGAACTATTAGTAGGTTTATAAGTAATTTAAAAACATTTCTGAAACATGCAAGGGTGCTCAAAATATAAAGTTTTTGGTCAGTCATTGCGACAAAATGTATACGCATCGTAATTGCTGTAAAACTTATTATGGCATTAGTCACATTCATTGTTAGCTATAGCTGTAGAAGCTGTGCAGTGTATGCATAATAAATAATTTAGATGTGGAATGAAATTGAAAATTAATATTTAAATATGTCAAGTTTCTCAATTCTTAACATTTATCCTTAGTTGTACAAAACGCCTACATACATATGCATGCATAATTATAGCATAATTTGGCTACTCATAAGTTGCAAATAACTCAACCAACTTTCGGCAATTTCTCCAACTGATTTCTGTTTCCAAACTTGTTGTTTTATACAGATCTATTTGGAAGGAATTCCACGTGATTCAGCTGAATTAAGTCGTCGTTATCGGGGCTTTATAGCTATTGACAATGTGATGCTAAAATCCACAAATGAGTGTCCCGGCCACTGCAATTTCGATGGAGGCTTGTGTGAATGGACAAATGAAGAAACTGATGACTTTGACTGGTCTTTGGTATGAACTCAGATATAAACAAAAGTGTCTATTCCATGTTTTGATTTTGAAAACGAGATTCTCTTTGATGTTCCCTGTGAGACTATTCGTTTCTAATAAAAATGATTTATTGAAGGGTCGTGGGAGTCAAAATCCTTCTACTGGACCAGTTATGGACCGAGCGAGTTACACACATGGGGGGAGCAGTGGAGGCTACGCATTCATTGACTCGTCTTTCCCCAGGCGGTCTGGTGACAAAGCTAGGCTGACGTCAAGAGAGTTTTTTTCTACCAGTAAGTAAAACGAGTTCTCATGAATTTTTGAAACATGAAAGAGCACGATGAGTGGAGATCATGAGTGGGCAAAAATCAAGCATCATAGCTCGGAGCTGAAGCTCCTTTGGAATTAAGTTAAATCAATGCAGCTACTGTAAATGCACGTTTTCAATTCTAACTAAGGTCCTCAAGTACCTTTTTGTTGAACAGGTCCTCACTGATCAAAAGTTGTAACTTGTATTACACATTTCCGAGTCTTTTAGTGCTCCATTTATCAATTTATGAAGGGATGAATACTTGAGGTACACAGGATGTTGTGTGCTACCTTTTCAATACGTGGATTGGATTGGATGATGATGCAATTTTTTAAACAGAAACCCTGTCGCATTTGCATCAAATCCCCGTGATTGATTTGTAGCAATTATTTCACTATCACGTCTCTTGCCATAGTGCGTATTTAGCAAATGCAAACAATGATAATCACATTGTGCATTGTAGTACTAAAAGCGTAGGTCCGGTATTGGCAGCTTCCGACAGATCATCACAGTAAAATTAATTGGTTCGTGTTGTTGTCTGCACTAAAATGATTATTTACACTTCATACATATACTATGCACAATTTGAGTCCCGTGTTGGTACATACGCTCGATAACATTGCCATTGTTGTGGTGTACATTTGTATCTGCGCATTTGCTCATATGGCATTCCATTGGAAATGAAAATTGTAATAAGCTCTAACCAAAAATTATGCAACATCAGAAGATTTTACCAAGCTAGCCATTTAGAACAAGTATTTAGCTACTGTTCAAAAATAATTTAGTTCTTAGAGGGAAGTAAATTTTTTTTTTAAACAATATAAAATTTTTGAAATGAAACAGCATAGCCGAGAGATCTCATTCTTTGACTATTTTGAAGATTTCTCCCACACTTTTAAAGAAATTTTCTGGAGCATTTGTTCAATCACATCAGTAGCAGATAGCAAGCTAGGACAAGACAAGAATGTGATTCATTTGGTATAGATTTAGATGTAATATTCATGTAGTGTACCCCTTTTTCTCTTTGGGTTCTTTAACTGGTTCTCATAAAGCGTATATGGTTCGGGAGACTGACGAGCTCCTTTAATTTCCTCATGAAAAGAATCATTATTTATTCAAATAGGGAATGTGAGGTTTTTATGACGACAATTTCTCATTTCCTTCAACTTTTTATAGATAGCTAAAGCTCATTTTTGGCAGTGAAATAAACTGGTATTTTATTGTACTAGGTTGAGACAGGCCATCATGATCATGCTTTGCAAGTTGAGGACTTGACTATAGGAATGATGATGCTTCAAAGCTACTTTTAATTGTACACTTATTGTTGGATTAACTGTAAGTATCGTTTTTAAGTGGGATACTAAAAGTATTTATGAATACTTGGCTTGAAACGAACCAAAATATGCCTGATGGTTGTTATCTCTTTGCAAAATTCGTTATAATACAATACACTACGGACTCAATTAAAACGTTTTGAAAAGTAATGCATTCATAACGTCATATCTCATCATATAAGTATGATATGAACTCGGAGTTTTATTAAAACTTGATGGTGGGCCAAATCATCGGTTGCCAAATGAACTCTTTTGTTTCCTTGATTAGCACAAATTCATCGTAAATGTGATATGCTGTGCGGCTGTGCCCCGCTAGAACGAAGCAATAAGCAGGGTAGACTTATTTTTTATTTATTTTCGGGTAGGTAGCACACACACAGGCAGGTGTAGTTTGTACATGGAGATCCAATTTCTCTAACTAACTAACGAACTATAAGCGAATAGACTGGCACGGAAAAGGAAAACAACTAAAGGCTTAGAAAGAAGCACCAGGACAGATAGCATGTTTATGGAGCATTATTAAATGAAAAACAAGGCACTACTTTATGTAACTTGTCATGTTGTAATCCTATTGTCTCTCCTTTGAATACAATTTTCGCTTGCTTGATAGGACTTTCATCTTCACTATTTTTAGTTAGATACAGTTAGAGTTCTCATCAATGCATATATACACACACAGTGCTCCGGGAAAGTCAACTAATGAAAGAAAAGCCCGGAAATGACAGTTCGTCTGACATTGTTATTATTCAAGCTGGAGATTAAAATTTTCTCTAGTCTGACCGCCATGTAGATACGTACTAGCATTGTCTACGTTTGAATGACGCACGTACGTAGCCAAAATTATATTTTAGTAGTCATAGTACGAATTAAAATTGAATTTCTTTTTCTTCCTGGACGAACGATAAAAACTTATGCAATAGTTAGTTAATTCGCAGTATTAACGAACACATATAATACTCATTTGAGGCACATAAACTGATAATGAGTCTTTTATGCTTTGAGCAAAAGCAAAATAATGATAGGAAGGAAGTATGTGTGTGCTGATATACTCAGTCAGTCAGAGTTTATCATTGGTATTAAAATCTAAAAGCTAAATCTTTTCCCAATCGTTAATAGTAACTTTGTGTATTAAATATGTCTGGTGAGAGCATGCATACAGTAAACAGATTAGTCAATAGAAACTGTCTGTTGTTTTGGTTAGTTAGTTAGATGTGTGGCGGGTGTATGGGAATTGCTAGGTCGTTGAACTAACCACATTGATTTTTCGCACTTTGTTTGGGGTATACTTTAACAGCGTAGCTCTAACTAATGAGTTCCAGAAACGGAAAATGACTTTGGTCGGTGCACTACCTGGTTTTACGAGTCCGTGTCGTGCACACGAAGACTGAGAGACCATTCATGAGAAAGGAAATGTACATAGTATACGTTGTTTGCACTCTGGCCTGATGTATCGGAATTTCTGGAAGGTACTGGTCGGAAATGGGACATATAACCTTTTGCATACGCTGCTATAATAACTAACTACACTAGAAAGAAACAATGTATAGTATATTTCTCCGATGCGTATGAAAAACAATCGAGTAAATGGAGAACCCCATGATTGTATCTGTAATAACCGAACAAATGCATTATTATTACGTGCATGATGGTATTTGTATTGCAAATGGATTGTATTATATTGCCCCAATTTAGTGTTTAGTGGGTAATTTGTAGTTTATTTTTCAATTTACAATGTAAAAGCAAAAGAGATTTATTGTGTGTGTGTGTATTTAGTGTTCAAATTGTGAATAACTCGGCGGGAAAACCGATGATATGTTACAATAACTAATTTTACAGAACCCGACGAGCCCTTGTGCATGCGATTTTGGACTCACATGTTTGGAAATGGAGTCGGTACACTCCGAGTGATCATGTATGACGTGGATCGAGATGAAGACAGGACATTATGGTCCTTGTCTGGGGAAGCTGGGAATGCATGGTACCAAGGACAAGTGCCCATCTCCTCATTTTCTCCTTTCAAAGTGAGTCTTTTGTTTTACCCTGGTAAAAGTGTATTGTTGCCTTGCTAGTTAATGGGCTCATCTTGATAATCCATCAGATTGGGAAAAGCAATCACAATTCAAAAATTCAATCACTAGCTATATCATTATGCAATCCCATTATTTGTTCAACACAACTCATTAATTTCTTGTCTCTCAATTCCCATAGGTCGTCTTTGAAGGAGAGGTTGGAAAAAATAATCTCGGAGATATTGCAGTCGATGACATTTCATTCGCTCCGGGAGCTTGTCCAAGTAAACAACTTTTTCTTTGCTCACATAGTTTACCTACTCATCCCAAATGAATAGGCGAACATGTTTGAATAAGTACATATGTTAGGTATACTCATCCGTATGGATTTCTTTCTATATTATTGTTTTCATTGCTACCTTATTGTATCACTGACTTCAGCAATATTTTCTAATATTTACCGAGTAACTTAACTACTAACTGACTAACTTACTAACAGCGTGTTGAAACCACATTAGTCTTCTGTTGCTCCCGTTGGTACTCAATAACTGCTCAGACTACTGACAACTCGACCTATGCTGCCAGTCATTCATTCAATAATTATTTGTTCCCATATGTTTCATCCACTTTTTTTCTGCTCGCTCTTTGGAAATGAGCTATTGATAAAGTGATGTATCTTTAACTTTTATTGAGTCCAATAAAACCCATCACTTTCACTAGCTGCCCCTATATGTACTTATAGTAACTTGATTCATCTTCGGTGCACACATTGCATTTAGCATTGAAGTGTATTTAGTTTAGTAAATAGATGCAGTGATCTCATCAGCGAGTATTCGCCTACTAAATATTTTACAGTAGCTAATGATGGGGAAATTACTTACCTTCATATGGAGTATACAGTTCCTAATCAGTTGATCTTTGTTGGCCCTGTATACTAATTATTCGGGAACAATATCGTGTGATGGCCTGTTTGAGATCCATAAATAGTAGGGCTTGGCAATTCAAATATTTGGCTTTGTTAGTTAGATGTTCTCGTGACATGGGAATATGTATATTTTTTCGAAAAGCTAGCATCAAATAGAGGTGCAGTCGTTTATTTATTGTTATGGTTGTTATGCAATTGCATTGATAAATGATAATGATGGGCTTGTAGAATTTGGAGTGTTGATTGTATGACATTGCTACTTATGTGGATGCCATAAATGTCACGCTCAATGATTTAGATGGTGATGATGGCTATAGTTAGTTAGTTAGGGTACCCATGTTTTTGTAGTTTTGACTCAATAAGTGTGTACTACATACTTATTATTGGAAGACGTTGCTAATAGTAATTTTTGTGCACCACATTTATAGGTGCTCCGCAAACAGCAGCAGGCCACTCAGGAGATTGCACTTTTGAAATTGATGAATGTGGATGGACAAACATAGGAGCATCTGCTCGCACTGATGAGATGGACTGGGAACGAAGGATTGGACAAAATGCCAGAACACCTATTGCGGACCATACTGTTGGCACTCCACAAGGTCTTACTTTGCAATATTTCTGTCCACTCTCTGGATTTAGAGATCCGAACCTTTTACTACACTCGATTCTTGTAGAATCAGCTAAAATTTTGACTTTTCCATGGCATAATGTATTACTTGCTCTCTCACTGAAAAGAACATTTTCACAATTAAATAAACAAATAGTATATTTGGTAGCTATAAAAGCTGAGCGTTTTTTCACACAAGTGTATTCCCATATTCCTGTAGATGTTGTATAGTAACATTGTCGTGAATTATCAAAGTCATATATGTTGCCTAGACTGCATCGGCGACCTAATTAGATGGGCACATTGAATTCAAATGATGTAACTACAGAATTGAACGGGAGAAATTTTTCATATGTCTTCAGTCAAAAGTTTTGTGATGCTAGGAAATTAGCTTTTCAAATAATTCAAATTACGTTTTCATCCTTTTTCCTGACTTTCTCGTTTTTCCACTAGTGAGCCAGTTTTCCAACATTATTTAGCTATAGTCTTACAGTCTCAAATGATTGGTACTGCTTACGCAAGGCATGATAAAATGATATGTACAATCGTATTTTGCGTTTATCGCGTATCTTTGAATTGTTATTGTTCGCGTAGGGTGAAGTTTTTAACCTTTACGTTATAGAAAGCGTGGAATGCAATTGCAGATATCTGACAGCGTGTTCTTGTTATATTGTTTTTAAATCTCGTGTCAACTATTGACAGGCAATTTTATGACTTTGAGTGCCCTAACTGTGCAGCGAGCCGGTGATCGGGCTTGGATGATGTCTCCTTCGTTGAATGGATCTTCGAAACCTCGTTGTCTCTCTTTTTGGTAAGTGTATGATGAGCTAATTATGAAATCCTGATTGATGTAGTTTGCATTTACTTTGTATTTTCACAAAGGTTTAAGTTTTTCCATTTTAATGATTGGAAATGGATTTTTTTAAATTAAGGTATTATATGCACGAGCCATTTATTGACACCAGTGGTCCCAGTCTCGGGGGTTTGAAAGTTTATACTATTGCAGCCCCTAGTGCAAGCAGTAACAATGATGTAAATCTGTATAATCCTAAAATGACACCTACATGGCGTCTGTATAACCAGCAAGCCCCAGTGTGGAAGTATGCGCAAGCCAAAATTCAAGAAAAGGAGCCTTTCCAGGTTTGGCTGATTAATTAAATTATTTTGCTAGTTAGTTAGATAACTATAACTACATAAACGTGAAATTTAATTCCATTAGGATGCACTACTTGTCTGGATACTTGCTAATTTGAAATTTTTACTGATGCAACAATTGTTCATATGATTTGTGCAGGTTGTTTTTGAAGGAGTTCATGGGTCTAGTAGAGCCAATGGTTTTGTTGCTGTGGACGATGTAGCGTATTTTGAAGGAGATTGTACTAGTAAGTGGTTTACATTTTTGTTATTTATTTTAGCCGATTAGCGAGTCTCGTTGGCATGAAATCTATGAAAAAAAAAATATAATTAGAGAGGAAATTCCATCTTGAAACGAAAAGTAACAAACTAACTGCGTACGACGTCACATCTTTCTTTGAATTGATTGATGGAACCCTTCTCATGTGCTATTAAGTAGAGAAGATGAGAAAATTTCTCACAAAAATTGTGTTCCTAATATATATGTGTATGTATTGATGAGCCAGTGTCAGTGTCACTTTATCAGATGTGATATGCATATTTTTTACAATCAGAATCTAATTGAGCGCATTATTTGGCCAATGAATGTGAACTCAAAAGACACTCCTTTATAGGGCATGACAGGGGAAATTTTAGACGAGAGACAATAATTGCTTCTTTTATTTCATGCAACTTGTCACTTTCAATGTAATTACATTCGTTTTTCACTCATATGCGTCTTTTTCTTATGTTTTTTTTGCTTTTTGCGCGCCAACATAGGCGAAAGATTCTAACCGAATTTATTGCCAAAAGTTTATTCGTAGTCGAAACGGCGTAACCGAAATGACATCTTAGTCTTAGATACCTGAGAATTAAGTATAAACCATTTTATTTTATCCATGTGGTGGAAATAATGCTCTTACAAAAGCTACTCGTGTACTCGCATGCAAATTGTAGTTATATTAGCAAAAAATATATCGTTACAATTTTATTCGCCTTTTTTTATGCTTCATGGACGCATTTAAGTGCCGTCTTTAAGCCTCACTGAATATGCTCCAAGTTTATGAGTGTGGACGGCATAGCTGAAATGATTGCATAGGAGAATGACGAGGGTCTAAAAATATTCCTACCTAGTTCATAACACACTGCACCGATACCGATCAATTTATAAAGCGCTCTACTGGACAAGCTTCAATTTCATGCATTCTGCGTGCATCTACATATGTTTTCATCAGCTACCTCTACAGTAGTCACTACAAAAAAACGATCTCAGGAGTAATAAGTCTGAAGAGATGAATTGTGCGGACAACGTAATAGGCAGTGGTAGTATTCCTGAGGATAATGCCAAGTGGAGCGATCATAATACGGCTTTTAAGAAGAACGATATAGATATAGAAATTACATAAAAGGACAAACTACGTAGTTATAAAACGCAAATCTTTTTTAAAAATGGATCATGGCTTTATGGTTGACAAGAAGCGTGCGTATACCTTGTGCGCAAAAAGGAGGTAAATTTTATCCTATCCTACTACACAAATTTAACACACACAGGACAGGAAAAATTTACCTCCTTTTTCCGCACAAGGTATACATGAATAATTTCGTATGACGAAAAAAGCTTCCGCTTTTGTGACGTTCTATTTTTCTTAGATATCTTAAGATAAACACGTACAATCATACACATCATTTTACGGCCTTTGGCTCAAGTGCTGCAAATCGCACAGAAGGATTTTTCACGCATTCATCTGCTCCTGATTTCCCCCTTTTTTTAGGTAGATTATATGGGCTGCTCATAGTGCTCACTAGGAAGACAAAAGTTAAACTTGGTTCTGCCTACACTTTTATTTCATAAAAGATGCATTCTCAGCTTAAACTAAAAGTCACATATGATTTTTAGGGAAGAACCTTGAGTCTTTTTATCAAGTGCACATGAAAAGAAGCAGTAGTTTTGCCTATTAGTCCGTTATGAGCCGCAATGTCACACATATTAGGACTGTTAAAACTTCAAAATGGCTCTATCATCTGTCGGTATGAGGAAAACAACGTATAGTTTATTCAGTTTCAGATGAGATTTTTTCCTGCTCGCCACCCAACGTTACTTATGCTTACTACTACCACAGTCACTACCAAAAACTCCATGAAGCATAGAAGGCATAGATTCTACGGTA
>Ga0210040_10001417_pt1 | contig 36259 bp, 25 predicted proteins | sample CryGeyCG12114_NA_FD_185462 | JGI IMG/M metagenome (GOLD analysis project Ga0210040, IMG submission 185462) | Groundwater microbial communities from aquifer - Crystal Geyser CG19_WC_8/21/14_NA (SPAdes) (version 2) | ecosystem: Environmental > Aquatic > Deep subsurface > Groundwater | place: USA...
CGATTATTAATCATTCCGATTATTAAGCATTCCGATTTTTATGGATTCCGGAATTTATGCGTTCCGAGTTTGAAATTCCGGAAATTATGCTTCCGGAAATTATGTTTCCGGATTTAATGCGAATACATATTTTAAGATATACTATATACATTAGTGTTGAAAAATGATAAAAACAATTTAACTTTAAAACTTATAGGCTCATAACAAATAAATCAGCGATGCCGATGCTTAATTTTCTTTTTTCATCTCAGCAAGGTAAATTTACAAAAACGACGAATAGCGGCACACTTAGTTGCTCATATAAACTTGTCAAGTAATGTTTGTTGAAAATGCATGAAAATTCGCCAATAACCTCAACTCACCATCATCCCCGTTAAAATAACAACCTTCTAGAAAAAGTTCAGTGCAGTATAATTTGAAAAAATCAGATGTACCATCGTCGAAATCGCTAACACCAGAGTTTGGGGTATTTTCATTCGAATCCCACTCGTCGATCTGGTCATCCGTTTTAATCGAATTGTTCATTGCAGTAACATGATTCAAGTTGAGGTCACCCATGGCTCCAATCATATTCGGATCATTTCCGACATTATTGAAGACATTAATATTTTCGGATGGCGCGCACCTGGAGGGTGGTGCGAAAGAAGAAACTGCAACAACAGCTGGGTCCATATGGGGAGAATCGATGATGTCAATCAGAGAATCCTGAAAATATGAAACATAACCATGTCACTGTCACTCATGATTCCTGAGCTCTTGCTCTTCCTCACTCATACATGCCCACACATCTGGCTACTGTACCACAGCAAAAATATATGCATGAATGAAGCCAGTCATAATTGCGCGGTAGCAAAGCTGAATAAATCAGTTCCAAATAATATATGTGGAAATATTTCATGACTATTACCTGAGATGGGGTCATCCCATTTCCATTTACTCCTACTTGCGATGGCATGCTATCGTGGTTATTCGATATAGAATTGGAAGACGGATCAGCTTCTTTAGCGATTTGGGCTGGCTTCGTCTGTTGCTCAAAATAAGCACATGATGACATAGACGATAGAAGTTCTCTTAGCTCCCGGAAAGATTTTTCTCCAACAGCCTTAACTTTTCCATCTGCAGTACATTCAAAATCATTATTTATACATACAAACTGATTGTTTAAATAAATGCAAGTTGTGATTTACAATAGTAGAATATTACTGTACCCAATAGCTGAGAAAAGCTTTCTGCAGCGACAGTGACTTTGTTGGAAAACTCAGGATCTTCACGATTCAGGAACAAAAGGTTTGAGAGTTCGCTTAAAGCATTAATATCCTCTTGAGATACTTTAACAGTTCCAGGAGCGCCTTCCAGGAAGTCTTGAATAACATTGGGATTTTTCTATAAACATAAGTTGGAAATCCAAAAATATTTATACAACATCTTATGCAGCCACTCACAACTTCATAATTAAATATGCTTTAGCAGTAATCGAACGTACTGATAATAGTGATATAATATATAAGGCAAATCTAAATATTATTTATCATTACCAATTGATGCAAGACGGACTGGTAGGTCAAAAATTCTTTGAACCTTTCGATTTCAGCTAAGGACTTTTCAGCTAGTTCTTTTTTGCTTTGCTTTTTCAAAACACGAGCAGCTTCATTACTAATTTGAGTCAACTGCTTCACTAAGTCCCTTGAAAAGTCCAATTGTTGAACAACTTCAGGATATTTTGCAACAGCTGCCAACTGATCGGAGTTTAAGTCTTTTCCTTGTGCTTGCTCTTCTTTGTATGAATCCAATTTACTCTAATAAGACAAGAATGAATGTAGTTAGAATGGGTAAACCAAATGACATCATTATAAATAGACAGCAAGAAGCCTAGCTCTAGATAGGGAGTTGTTGTACGAATAAATAAATAACAGAATGTACTAACTGCATTCCGGTGCCAACCTCTAAATCCGTACTTTTCAGAGACTTCATTCGACCAATGAACAACTAACCATAGGTCTAAAGATTTCATTATTTCTAAATCCGAAATCCAAAGGTAACGTTTATATTTATTGTCCCAAACATTTATGTGAAGGTTTATATGCTATATAGAACAGAACATTTGCTGTTTCAGTCTTACATAAAGAGCTTATGATAGCACCTATGAAGGTTAAGGAACCGGACCAGATACCTTGACATCCTATCTAAGCCAATCGAAAGGATTCATTTAGATACGAAGATAAAAACTCCTCATAATCTAAACTTGACCCATAGTACTAAAGTTGGCATCGAAAAGGACTGACAACCATAAAAAATCGCAAACTATACCTTTCGTTTCTCTAAGTTACGAATTTTATGCTCCACAACAGTGATAGCTTGCTTGAAAGGGTCCAGGACTTCCATCCTATCCTTTTCAACTTTAATCGAAGCAGCAGAAGGCATCTCGTGTTCGATAGATTCGCTCTGCAAGACCAACAACAAAATTCAACTCCAATTAGTTAGTTAAACCCAACCCCACTAAAAGACTTACAACAAACTGGTAAGGAGACCACCCAAGGAACATACTCACCTCAGAAAGCAACTCCAAAGAATGAAAACACACGTTGTTTGGGTAGGTAGATAAGGATTATCCCGGCAATGAGCAACGCTTGTCACAAACAATTGTAATTACGAACACACTAACAGTTGGCCACAATAATACAATGTCTTCTTACGAAGTTAGTTACTTAAGTAAGTTTCAAATACTAGGTTGCTAATTAATTTGAAATGAAAATGAATGTGACAATGCACGCCGTCGTATCCCTTTTGAACAGCTCACAAAGCAAAAAGGCAGACAGGAGAACAGAACTATCTGTAGACGAGCACCAGACGAAATGGGAGATAAGAGAAGAAAGAAGGAGCCAGAATAAAAATTGTGCTTCATACCTTTTTTGTAGAAATGTGGCAGCACCGCGTATATTTGCTGTCATGAAGTAAGGCATAAGGATCCGTATTTTATATACTGGAAGAGGACCAGTATATATAGATACTACTATATACATACAGTGCGACTGCAGCAGGCATAGTACGCACGCGAGAACATCGAACGCATACAATACACATGCTACAGCTACATACTCCTGACATAGGGCGTAAGCGATACCTATGATGCTTTTATTGTACTAAAATGGCTTTGCTGCTCCACATTTTGGCAATTCGAGTCCTGAACCCTCATTCAAATAAATAATAAAAAGTGAGAATGTAAATCCATTTTTGAGGCCTCGTCGAAACGTTAGAAACTTGTAAATAGTTAGTAAGTAACTTTGACTAATCAACTGTAATGCATATTAGTTTTGCATGTTATGATTATTTAATGTAGGGGCATATTAGTTAGGTAAGTTAACGAACTCCAAGTAAATGCTAATTATGGAATTCTAAAATGTTGCAGGAGAGGCACTCGAACTGTGGTTTAAGATTCGAAGAAAACAGGAAGGTATATGATACCAGAGTTCAAAACGTTGACACAATGATGAATTACTGGGTTATTGACAAGGTAAGTCGCCAATCATCCGACTTTATCTTATCTTTGGTGACACGATAGCAAACATAAACCGATATTAAAATGAAGCTAACGGTAGATGTGTAAATGCGAATATGAAGATTAACGTTGGAGTGTAATGTTTACAAGAGTTAATGTCTGATTAAATGACTAGAGATTTGCATTGATGTTCATTTATGGTTTGTTGGGAATAGTTCGCAGGACTGACAGAATACACAGCTACAGGGTTTTGATTCAGCGTTCAGTGAGCCGACAAATAACTGGGGTGTCGTGACTCTTTGATTTCTTAGAGCCGACCTTGACTTTCTAACTATAAAAGATCTCGAAAGTGATTCTGTAATTGTATTTGCATTACGACATGCATGCTTAAAGCTCATAATCATCAAGATTTCAATTTCTTCAATGATCTTTGCGATGGTGAAGTAAATGCTGTTAACGTTTGAAGCGGGAGCCTCTATATCTCAATGCTAACCCTAACGCTAACAAATCAGAAATGTTGATTAAATTAATGTGTACAAACAAAGATGAGACGGGTGAAAAAGGATGAACTCATAAACTTCCTAAATGTTTACGTTTACAATTACGGAGTACGTGTGGAATATATTAATTATTGATTTGCATGGTATGCAGCTGCAAAATTGAGGGCAGGGACAGGTTGATTTCTTACACATTCAAATCCAAAAATGTGTATAATATGGTTCCCTTATGCCAATGGTAGGGGTCTATGGCCTTGTAAATGTTTTTCATAAAGCGAATATTTTCATTCCCTCATAATTAAAATATAAGCGCCAGTATATGCATAGATTTTAAATGCCCCAAGTGTTAGTGAATTAATTTTGTGTACATGTTTCCAGCATTTACGATTAAACCGATTAAACTGAGTCGATGAATAGTACAAAATTTATAAATATGATTGCTGTCGAATAAGAGAAAAGTTATGCAATTTAGTTCTCATGCAGCTCAGAACTGAAGAAAATTAAGTTTGTTTTTAGCTGACTGTGGAATACTATAGGTAGGACTCATTGCCCATCAGCGATATTACCCTCGTGAGTATTGTTGACATTTATGGATTCAAAGTTTACAGTCCTTTTTCTTATAAAATCATGCACATGCTGCTAGAAAATGTTAAAAAAAAAAAAAAAATAAATGTAATTACAGAAAACGGTAGTGAAATATTGCTTTCACTTGTGGCTAATAAATATAGTAGCGGCAGCTTCTTTTTCCATTTTTCGCAAAAACACAGTTTACTTTTTACCTATCCTCATTTTTACTTTCTTTTCACAGTATAACTATTCTTCTCAAAGCATGCAAAAACGTTAGACCTGAAATGCATAGGGTTGTTTTGTCCAATTAATTATAGACAAGTTTAGCGAATTAATGGCTTTCAAACTTAGTGTTATGTAGTTATATGCTATACATGAAACTAAAGAGGGAGCTTAATGGGTTTCTACTTACAGTCGAGAGGGAGGTTAAATTATCAAAGATGCTATTGTTAGTTGTCAGCAATTTTTATGATTCATTTTTATATTTCATACGCATTAACAATTAAAATGATATTCCGACCTCAGACAACTTACAGTGTTCTACACCGCCACTTAAACAAGCCGTTCGTCCATATGATCAGCCTGCAGTTGTGTTCTGTATATCGATATATACACAGACAGAAAATTCATTCTTACTTCCTAGCAAAAGCAAGTATACATATTGCTTTCGCTCACTCACATTAATACTGCCAAATCTGGTTTTTTAGTTTTATACAAAGGCAAAAGCCAGAATTTAATATTTTCGTGTTTCGTGGGTGAAATCCATGTAGTAAATAGTTCTTCGACTAATAATTTGAATTGGGAAGTTTTTTTATATGCCACCTGAAATGCTTTCGCAAACAGAATGGACACCAAAAGACAAAACGATAATGGTACTTAATTTTATTGTGTTCTTATTTTTCGAAACATCAGTTCGTAAATCCTACTAGGAAACAGCAAGTATGCAAGTTTGCCTAAAATTGAAAACAAGAAATTCATTGTTTGTAGTTTTCTCATAATTGTTGTGACAAATTGGTGTCAAATAGTAAATAACAAGGGTACAAAACTTGGAATGAAAGCCACAAGATTCTGTGAATAAGTAAACATCACACTAAGACTAAATAATAGTTCAACAATGTTTTTAAACGAAAAATGTGGCATTTTCCTTCGTTGGGAGTTGGAAGAACAAAATGTTAAAGGAGCAAGTATCAATAATTAATTTTAAACCCTGGTTTTCGATTCTATGATCACACTATTGTGCGACCAAATGGTTTAAAAAACTCCTTTAAACGGCGATGCAATTACATTCACTCAACGAAATGCTTTTGTGAGTTATGTTGTCTTGATATTTAAAAAACTTTTTTTAAAATACAGTTTAAGGACCCCATGGCGAACCCGCCAATGCCCCGAGGAAATGTAACTCCACCATTTGGACATGTAGCTCCCGGAAGTGGCGGAGGTGGATATCCAATTGGGGGGCCTCCAGGAAGTCCGAATCGAGGTTTACAACTAGGTGTAGGAAATAACCCATCCTCCCTTGGTCAGCGTGGCTTCAATCTTCGACCTGATAATAGAAGGCCGTTTATTGGAATAAGGTATTTTATTTTTCTGATCTGAACTTATAATAATAGTGCATGTCGAAGTGGCGATGGAAAATAATTAACTGATTATTTAATTCTGATTTCTAAATATTTAGTTCAATGAGTGGTGGAATGGGTGTTCTCAACATGGGTGGCCAGCGTTCTGGCTATCCTTCATCTTCTGACCATCATCCTCAAATCCTTGACCCTTCAGAATTTCCATCACTGAGTCGAGGACTTGGACAAGGAGATTCCTACCACCCGAGCCTACCTGCAAAACCTTACGGTACGTGGTCCAGTTTCCCATCCGTTTTTCTTATCCAACAGTTCACAATTCAATTCAAACTACGGTTTTAAATACATTTTTGGGCAAATCCTATTGATCATTGACGGGTGATTATGTTATTATTTTTTATCAAAGCCCTGTTCCTTGTTCCTTGGCGACAGCGGTGGGATTAAAATTATTGGCCTACATTTTAACGCCAATTAGACTTGCGATTTATATGAATTTAATGAAGGAACATTTTGGTATTGCTCTTCATTCTTCTCCACTATTTTTTTTCCTCGTCGCTAACTTTAATGAGTAAATTCATCCAATATACTTTTGATTCTGTAAGCAATACTTATCAGTCTAATATCGTTCTGGTGACTATTGGAATGGAATGATTATTGTATTGCCAATGTCTCGATATTGTTCTTAATCTTCAAGACATAAAAGATACACATAAGAAATAAAAGAGTATAAAATTACTGTGCTGAAATGCATTTTAATTGCCTCAACTTTCTTTTAGGAATGGTAAAGCCATCCCAATCAGAGTCAGCTGTTTTTACAATGAGCTCTGAAGACTTTCCTGCCTTACCTGGAACTAATCCCCCTACAGTAAATACGAATGATACAAGTGGTAAAGCGACTCCGAGTTGTAGTCAAACCAATGACTCAGATCAAAGGAGTAGCTCAATTCCTGATAAGAATTCTATGAAGCGAGGTATTGTCACGTCAACTGATGGAAACGGTATGTTTAACGATGGAAGCATTTTAGTTGTTGAACGTATAAACTATTTAAGGACAACAATACGTATTGAATTATGAAAGGTAACTAAACTTAATTATATATAACGGTTGAATTTGTAGGTAAAGTGTCCAATATTCCAAATAGTATGGTCAATGATCAGTTTGGTATGGTGGGCCTTCTCACATTCATCCGCGTGGCAGAAACAGATCCCAATTTGGTCTCCTTAGCTCTTGGATTCGATCTTACAGCATTGGGGTTAAACTTGAATGCAACAGAAAGCTTGTATCCTTCGTTTTCAGGCCCTTGGGGGGAAGGTCCTGTTCGTGCTGAGGATATAGAATATTCCGTTCCCCAAGAGTACAACATTACTGATCATCGTCACGGACAAGAGTACGTAAATTCAGTCAGGTCTGACCTTGAAACCGTAGCTGTAAAGCTAAATATCTAAATAATGGTTTTTAACGTTTGTTATTTGTTTACTACAGGGATAAGTTAGCTCCATTGAAGTTGAACCGTTACAAGGATGAACTCTTATTTTACCTCTTCTATACTTACACTGGGGACGTTCTTCAAATCTTAGCAGCATCGGAATTATACAATCGTGATTGGCGTTACCACAAAGATGAAAAGATCTGGATAACAAGAGCGCCAGGAATCACTGCTCTAGAGAAAGGAAATACATTTGAAAGGGGCACCTACTATTTCTTTGATCCCATTAGTTGGAGGAAAGTCGCCAAAGAGTTTTACTTGGAGTATGAAAAATTGGAGGATCGGCCTGTTGTTCCTTCTCACTTAACGCATGCTTACCTTGCCCCTTAATTTTTTTAAATGTCATTTATTACGAGAGAACTATACATTAGACTGCGAAACTTCTGTGAAAGCGAATATCATCTTCTTCATTTATTAAGCAACAGCACTAATGTGTAAGTAATTACTAATTATTACCTGACAACTTGTGCAGATAATAATAAAAAACCTTTCTTGTACATCTTCGGTTCATTTCTGTTTATAACGTATGGTCCCGTTAGTTTGGGACGCTAATTTTAGCGCAAATCCACGTTATTACAATTATTGTGAACTTTAGGTTGATTTCATACAGTTTTACTCTCTCTCTCCCACTCTTTTGCATCGTTTTGTAGGTTGGGTTGATACTTATTGTTATTATGCATTAAATGCATCTATGCCCACACATGTGTTTATTTTTAGAACAGATAACAGAGTTGAAATAATAAATGAAATCATGAGATTGTCAATTTCCTTGTTTATGGTCTAAATATTAAATATCTGCATGTAATAATTACTTTTAACTGGTATGGTGAAATCGTGTTCAAGTTTTTTATTCGTGATTCCAAACCGATTTGTTTTAATTACAGAAATCTTAAAAATGCAGTCCTATGAAGGTTCGGCATCTGTCTTTTTGGTTACAAACGAAACTGATGCATAATCATATCATAATCATGCACGTAAACCTCAGCAATGTTTTTGCTTCACGTTATAATTACTTGAAAATATTAGACTGATAGGCTTCATTTTTGCGACGTATTTCAAACCCTACGTACTCAATGAAGAGGGGACTCAATGAGTCCCTATTTAAACTTTCAAGTAAGCATTAACAGTTAACTAACAGACAATTTCAGTTAATCTTTTCTTTTTTAGGTCTTTTCTAAGTTTTCAATTTCAGGCGTCAGGGATATTAAGGTATACTAGACTACTAGAGAGTTTTGGATTTGTAAGCAAGAACTTTTTTCCCTATGATGTATACTGTTCCGTTAAGAGGGTGTGGGTGGGATTTTACAGTATAAGATAACAAATAACTCCACTTGTCCAGACCATAGAAATAGGACTTACAGAAATTTCAAGGTCTATAATGTTTTATTAAATTTCTTAATCGACATTTTTGACACACTGAACTAACTGCACAATATATACCCGATTCATACTATTGACTTTTATCAATTTAACTGCGCTGTCAATCTAGGGTTCAATCAGAAGAATCAGGAAAAACCTTCCGCTGAAAATGCTTTATGTATCTGTTGCTCATCTCTATCAAAACATTCTATGAATATATATTCATTAAAAGTAAACAAACGTGTGACGGGCCTTGCACAAATGATATTATTATGTATACTCTAGAAAGTGGGGGGGGGGTATTTTCCAAAAAAGGTTTTCTCAGTGCATATGCCAAATTACCGAGCCAACAAAATTGAGATATGGTTTGATGAAGGTTTATACATTCACCAAAAAAACGGTTAACACCATTTGTACACGCCTCTTGTCTATGCATATTTAACTGACCCAAAAAAGTTAGCATTCACAACCCATAAAATTTAGCAGTGTGATCTTTTCCTACGTACAAAACCACTAACAACAAACTATGAAACAAATCAATCATAATAATTTTCACCATAATATTGGATCGTGCATACATACACAAGTATAAGAACAGTAAAAAGGTATGATATTTAAACCCGTGGTAAACAGACTGCATAATGTAAACAAAAGCTTTAAGTGATACCCACTAATGTCATTCACTCATGGACAATTTGAAAGAATTTGGGTATGATGATTTCCCCGGTGTTTTCAACACGACGACGTGACCGAGTGGTTAAGGTGTTGGACTGCTAATCCAATGTGCTCTGCACGCGAGAGTTCGAATCTCTCCGTCGTCGCAAACTTTTTGATCTTTTGTCCCCCGTTTGCAACTTTTTTAACCGATTTTTCGGTGCAAAGTCGGTGGCATTGACTCGAAGAATTGTTTCAGAAACCATTGTCAATGCTGTGATACATTTTCGAAAAATAAAGTGCTTGGCCTCATCATCCTTTCGTTTACACTCGTTCAAGTGAACAAGATAGGTTTTAGTAGTCAGGCTGCCTTGAATGCGTTGGCATGAACATACAGTGAAGAGCAGCCGACTCTAAACGAGCAGTGATTGGATGGAATCCAGTGTAGAGCACCAAATGGAAAAATTCATTCTGCCAGGAATTCAGGATGGCGGTATCTCACTGAATTCGAGTTTATTTCGTGTCAAAAATCATACTACATATATTTAATTGCCATGTAAGTCTCGTACATTATGTCTGAACATATTCTTATCCTGGCCAAATAGATCAAATCCTAAGGAAGTTTACTGTAGAATTTTAGATCGTTCAGAATTGTTGTAGCAACAATTTGTTCAGTTCAGTGTCCAAGGCAAATTCTTAATAAATCAGGTTAATTTTATGGAATGAGCCATCAGACTTTCATATTTTCATACTTTCAGACATTCATTTAACGTTCATACGATTTCAAGTATATTTGTTATTATATCATTGTTATATCTATATAGTTATTTTGTTCCAATTACATTTCACTTCTATATTGCTATCTTTAGTGTCACCAAAGGGAGAGCAGCGATTTTTCTTGTTGATTTGGTTGGATTGACACCTAAATAAAACTAATTTGAATTTGAGACTGGAAATCTACATCTTCCACAAATAGTTATGTATTGAACAAAAGTAAAGTATGTCCACCTACCTGCATTGAATAGCAAACTTAATGAGATGAGGCCGAATAAGAGGTTCCAATGAGCATGCATATTTTGAAGAAAAGCATTAATCATTGTTCAAATTAGAAAAAATCTTTGATTGAACTAAACGCTTTTGTGTCTCGTTTTCCCCATGTAATTGCCGTAAGTGGATGATGAAGCTTAGCTGAATAATGAAGATCTTTAAACAAAGGTAATAGGTCTTTCGAAGCAAATAAATCCAATTCATTAAATAAGTGAATTCAAAATTACCTACTGATACAAAGTGTCTAAGAAAGCTTTCGATAAATTAAATTCAGGCATATTTTTAAAAGGCAACCAATAAGCTATTCCATTCTATCATCTATCCTTAAGAGTAGTAAGACCTAAAGTAGCAGTAGTAGCATAAATAGTTCACATTTAATTGCTCGCTCTTTGCATATTTCAGTGGCGGTTTTGTATGATTTTCTTGTACAATTAGATTCAAAAGAATAGCATCCAGTTAGTTTGCTGTCACTGATCATCATGTGGCTGTCTTCCAGAATTCCTCTCAGCACATAAAATGTCTACTCACCTGAGAATGGCTTACTTAATGTAAAACGTGCACTACTGTGATGATAAGCGGGAAAGAGACAAGGTATACAGGTTGAGCGCCGTAAATTATGTATCATTATACCCGCGGCAGCAGATTATCTTCCTGTACCCTGAAAAATTGGCCCTCAGTCAGCACGGACGGATTTACGGTATAAGGGATTTACTTATCGGTACTAATGATGTCGCAGTTCATCAGTCACTCTCTTTCGTTCCGTCTAACTAGACTGGAATATTACTCTCCGGAGAGCCTATTATATTTCTCTTAATGTGGAGTATCTCTATGAAGTATAGACTGCATGCATGGTATTTCATCAAATAGACGTGACATTTTCATTTCCTGGCCAAAGTTTAGATGCCGATGTCATATCACAGTTATTCTGTTATTCATACATCAAGTGGGTGAAAATATAGGCTGGAGACTTTGAGACTTTGCTTTCACATGAAGGAAATATTCATTCTCCTTTCACCTGTATATCCACAAATCCTCACAGGGTGTTTTTAAAACCATCAAAACTCTACATTTTGACGTTTTTGCTTAGTTATTAGTCTTGAATGAAGGTGTGGGTGTGATGTAAAAGGAATACTGCTGGAAAGATACTCTTGAAAGATTATCCATAGTTTGTTTGGACAGGCGTCAGACTTCAGATAACACATTATGAATCTTAGAGTGGATTGCTTCAGGATGGTAAGTATTATTGAATTATCAAGTGAAATTTTTTAACCAAGTAGCATATGTAGTTTCAACGTTTTTTTTCCTACAAATAATTTTTCTGATGATCTAAATATTAAAATCGTATTACATAAGATGAGCCTTTCAAACTCTCGGAAGGTGGCGTGATTGTGCTAGAATTGAACACAAATGCGTTTTGTTTCTAAATTTGTTGCTCTTTGGCCTCAGAAATACGAAAAATTTTGTATACGCGTTCTTTTCACACTCATGGAAATATTGAGTGAAATATACTTGTTAATGGGAGATCCAAGTGAAACTGTAAAGTAAAAAATCCAAACGTAAAAAATTTAGCTACAAATTAGAAGTATGACACTTTTGCAACAGCAGAAATCGCTCATTGTAATAAAAATCATAATAACATTTGCCTTGAGTGTAACCCACTTTCTTAAAGTAGGACGAAATATCGACTTTAAACTTTACTTCAGGTCCTAAATAAAAATGTATGGAAGAAATGTGAAGTGTAGGAGGAACGACAGTTTTTTATTCTTTACAAATCACATGATCTTCAACTTCATATACCTCTGACCTAAGTTTATGTTGAATTACTGTTGATATTCTAGCAAACCCACCTTTATTTTACACCGTTTAACTTTGACATCATCAAGCTAAACTTCATCCCAAACACAAACGAAGCCTATGCGAATTTAAATAAGGCGTTCAGTTTACTGAAATTTTTTTACACTGTTCTGGCACTGAATTTGTTATCGTCAACATAAGCATATCCATAAAATCCACTCAATTTATATGATTTTGAATAGTTTTCCATTTTCTAGTAATACTATTTTGGTGAAATAGCCCCGCCTAATCCTGTAAAAAACAATGCATGGTATATGACTGCTGGGACTTTTTATGCTTTTCCACTCCGATGAAGCCAAGAAAGTCGAACACATGAAAACTATATATCTAGAAGTAAGCAGTATGATTCCGCACATGCAATATGGAAAACTTGCATAAATACACGAGAGCCAAGATAATATAAAAAGGGAAAACCTCACACTTTACTACTCCTCCTGATGTTGAAATCAGTTAACATTTGGCCTTTTCTAGAAAAATGACTCTAAAGGTGGAAGTTTTCCTGACAAACCAAACTAACAGTATATCTTGACTCCGACGCACATATTTTATATCATGGAATGAAAAAGAAAATGGGGGAAAGTAGAAAGTGGCATTCCCATTTATGACATATCATTTTGACTCCCTAAAAGGTTACCCAAACTTATATACTCTCATGATACCAATGAAATGTTATTAGACTTATCTAGGAAAATTGGAAATATCTGATCATCAGTGTATATACTCCATGATATATTAGCTGCCATAAGTGAAAGAAGAGAAGTCTCACATGAATACGCATACATTTTGTATACGCCCACGTAAGTTAAGACCTTATACTTTTCGAGATTACGCGTGTATGCCCACAGATTGTACATATTCACCATTGGAAACTAAAAAAAGAAGCAGTAGTAGTAAACTAAAAGTACAAGAAGAAAAAACTTTTGCACCATCATCATGCTGCAATGAAAAAGGGGCAGAATTCAGTGGAGAATCTTGAATGCTCTACTGAGATAAAGAGGATTGTTGCAAGTTGAACGGGAGGAAATAAAATATGCATGCAAAGTAAACAGCCCTTCAGGGCTTAAACGTACTCCCAGCGAAACAGCCGTATTCCGAAACTCTGTTATTTAGTTAGTAAAAAAAGCTAGTGCAAATTGCATCATTTAGTTTTCCCTAACAGGGTACCTCGTATTTACTTCTTACCAACCAAACTCAACTTTTACACAAATGCAATAAAGCATGGACAACCAAGCAGTTTCCCTTCTTTGTATTCATTCATGCAGTCATAAAATCAACATGTGAGTAGCACCGTATATAATATAAAACACAGTTTTTTCAATCATCATGATCTTTGCTCATACCACTCCTAACTATAGTATTGATTCTGAAAATGCGGATACACGGTCGTTGGTAAATAAGGAATTACATAAATACTTATGTGTACAGAAACAGAAAGTTTAAAACACGTATACAGTCAGTAGCATGATACGAAGTAACCAACGTTATTAAATATACCTCCAGCTAACTAACTAACGAAGTAAACTCGCTAATTAAAAGATGACCCTACAAACTGGAGACTTTATATGATTCATTTCAAATGAAAGTTTAAATTGTTACTTAATTTTTAGTGATATATCTCAATTAGCTTACTTACTACTCTGTAACCCATTTGCTCCATGCTCTTCCATCCTACATGAGCAGTACTACACACGTAATAAATCTTGTTATTCTTGTTGACTAATACATTCATCATATGGGGTGAGCTCTGGGACTAAATAGGTAGAGAGGTGAGAGCGTAAGTCAATTTCACTAGCTTAGTTACTCACTGTACTATAGTGTCAGTCCACATTCTCGTTCATTTCCAGAGGCTTACTTAATATAGTTAGTATCCACACACTGTATCCAAGATTCGCGGATGCTACTGCTATCCAACCCAAAAGTAAACATTCAAACTCTAACTACATATGCATACTCTGTACGGTGTGCAAGTTATAGAGGGGGAACTTGCTCTTCTAATAAGTATTCATGAATTGGATTTGAGATTTAGAGGGTTCCCCATTAGACTTGTGCCCTGTTAGTTGGGGAAAGGGAAAGTGAGCAACTTTTACTTGTGGCATGTTCACATTGGAGAACGAGTCCCACACATAGTGGTCGTGTGAGAAGAAGAGATATGATGATGATGATGATGATGATAGGGAAGAGACGCACACAGCAACTATGCATTAACGGGGTTGTAGTTCCTTGTTAGTCTCCCTGTTACTTTCACAACTATTATTTTGCTTTTCTCAGTCAGTCAGGCTGCTCCATGCTGCCTACTTGGCAACTTCTTATAGTTGGTTCTGGTCGTATGCAATCCATGTATGCATGCATAATGCAAAGTTGATACAATTATTCAGAAAACGAGCTTCTCCCTCACTCCCTTGAAACTTTGAACGTGCGTGTATAATATGTGTGATAACTAATGAGCGTTTGTTTGAGGCGGCAAAAGAAATTTTGTTGGCTAGATTTACGGCCAACTCTCGTAGTATATGAATGAACTCATTTTCCTCCCTTATTATTATCCACATGGGAATTTTAAACTCAATGGATGTAAATTGAGAGGCTTTTTACACTTGTCAACCAAGCGCAGGCACACTGCATGCACTTTCTTCTTCAAGTGTTGGTTATGTGTGTGTCTCTTCATTGTCATCATTATTATGAGATTCTTATCACCATCACAGTGCAATCTGGTGCACTGATTTTATGCATCAACTTATTTTGTATGCATGCAACCAGTGATTGGGAACATACTTATTATGCTTTGAAAAGGGATACAGTTTAGATCTGGAAGACTTGGAATATATAAAGTAGTTGACATCCAATCAACCAACTAATCTTACTAATGTCTACGATGAATCAGAAACGTCCAGATCGATAATAGCTAAAATGAAATTTAAATAAAGATGGGCAGCTGATGCTACGCAAGAAATACTCATTATGAGGTTTCATAGCTGTGTGTGTGTGGAATATACATAGAATAAGTATCACAAAAATTCACCTATCCACATATATATGTTCAAATTAGGTTACGAATGCTATCTAAAAGCTTTAAAAATATATTTAACTTTTAGAATTGAGTGTTTGCAGTGTACAAACTCATTTAAGCTATTGTTGCTAAAGATACTGCCAGCTAAACTAACGCATAGTAATTTAAATACATATCGAATAACAACATTCGAATATTTTTAATTTGTCAAATGACACCTGCTCAGCACAGTCAAATACAAAATATTGGTCCCTAAAAATAATTAATAAGTTCAATAATGCCATATCAAAGCTAATATTATTTGTTTGTACATTTAATTTTGCCTTCGGCCAAAGCGGAATAAAAACGTTTCCCTTTTTCAGTATGACAAGCTTCAAACAGCAGAACACAGAGACATAAATGCTCGCATATGCCTTTCTGTATCATTACCGACTAGTTCTAATGACCCCTTTATTTGTAATGAAGTCTGAAGCTGTAATTTTGTGCAATTACAAAGACCCTGAATACAGTTCTTCGGTTAACATCATATCATTGAGCATGCATATAGAGTAAATGAAATGAAGGCATGGAAATAACTTAATCCATGGACTGGTTCATATTAACTACGTTGTTTGAAAGGGAGGGAAAATGGAATCATCATCATCATCATCATCATAGTTGTTGTCATGAGGGAGGATTTGTAATGTCTGCCTTCTCGTCTCCAGAAATGGATACTACACACTATATACCCAGCTAACTGAACAAATTTAGTTGGTTCAAAAACTTCCCTGGGGCATTTGTTTGGCTTTATTTCCCATTAAAATATTCTCAGAATTTTAACTTTATTTGTATCTTGTTGTTTTGCACAAATAAAGTCGAACTATTGCAAAACGTACTTACTAACTAAACGTGCAAACTATTTTGAGTTTTTTCTTGTAAGCTTGTATTTGCGATTTACAACGCAAAATTATTTGGATTTGTTTTGTTGATTTGCCTTGTTCTGAGTGCCAGTCATTTCATGCTTCAATGCTTGAAAAATGAATTCCAAATAGTGTGGACTAAAAGTTGCATGGACGCAAGGAAATGAAACACTATTGTGCAGTATGCAGTATACATTTCATATCTGCAGGCAGTTACTCTGAATTCGAATCGAATTACATCTTTTATCATGTTAATCAACGTGAAATGTATCATTATCAACTATTATTTCAGGCCGTTCGTCTTACGATAATTTGAAACAAAAACAAAGGGTAGGGGATCAGTGACTAAAAGAGCATCTTTTTGTTAGATTATATGATGAACTGTGGGTTGAGCACATGGATTCCGTTATTTCAATTCACAAAAAGCATTTATAAATAAATACCTTTTCGGCGTTCCCAGCATTAGCATAATTTTGGTTTATTAAATGAATACAGAGAGGCTTCTAACTAACTAACTGTAAGCACCGTCATACCGAAACCCATATTATACAGATATGCAAGTTGTCATTATGGTTGCCACGCTTTTGAAGCGATCGTTGGCAATAGACGGGGCACCCATAAACCCATCCATGTCTATGGCCTGCCTTCACTTTAATTTGTAAGTAAAGTATTGTGAGAATGCATTATGTAAGGAATCCAGAGTCATTTCACGACCCATTGGGCTTCCGCAAAGTGGAAAAACCATTTGCATTTTAATTAAAGAGACAAGCTCAATTTACTTCCTCTATATTTTTCACTCCCTAGGAAAACTAATTACAATACAAATCGTCAATCCTCCATATATTCTCTCCGCATATCTATAGGACAGTATTATTGTTATTACAAAGCTTGTCCATAAATGCGTATGTATATTATAGTGTAGGCCGGGCATTATTTTTTAATCTACGGCATAATGGTATATGGTAACAGAAATACAATAAATTACTACGTGCTTATATTTATGGTTGTTTTATGAAGCAAAATGCGTTTCTGTTGTTTTCTTGATTTGTGTTTCTCTAAATATGAAAATTATTGTGTAGGCTACTATACGTGACTGAAATTGTGCATCTCAGGATCAGTTCTGATCTAGAGACGCTTTGTGTAACTATAACCAACTCACTCGTGAGGACGCTTTGCTCAAGTTTAGAAAATATTATGTTCTGTTCAAATATTTTGTCGTGCTTATTCATTGCCAAGCTATTCTCTAGATTGTGTTTTTGTGCATCACTAAGCATTAGTGTCCTAACATAACCCTATGGTTCAGTCTCGCAGTGCAAGGCATAGGCAAGGGACACAAAGTAAAAAAATAGTATACAGGGCCCCTCACTCACTACGATCCCAGTGGAATGATTGGATCGCAATGATGGTAATTGCTGCAAACCACTCGTGTACAGTATTCCACTGAATTCCTTTGCTTATAGCACGTATGACATTGCACTTAAAGACCACAAACTCGTGCCAGCCAGCATTGCAATAAAAGAAGGATATTCACTTGCTATAGCTATAAAGGAGTTTTAAGTATGCTTGTAACCATTTGCTTGAAATTGACCATTCCATAGACCGTCTGATTACACATTAAAGAGTGGCATTCACTAATTACTTCCAAAAATGCATATTGAACTACACCTAAACACATTTATCGAATGCTTTACGGTATTCCTCAATAACATCCTATAGTAACTACCTCCGAGAGAGCTCAAGAAGAAGAGACTAATTTAACGGACCTTTGTTCTTTTCCAAATCTTTAGTTTATGCATACTATAGTCAACTGAGAAATGCATTCCACAGTAAATTATGCCTAGAACCTCAAGTTTAAAAAACAAGACTTCCAAAATGCCTACGGAATGTTGTTAAGGGTGGCACTCTCCAGTGTGCTTCCCCTTTCTGGCTCTCCATGTGAGAACATCATTAAAATCATTGAGCAAATATGATCACTCTCTGTGCTTTCATCCATCCAATTTAGAAAGCCATCACTCTCCTTTTCACTCACTTCCCTTCTCCATATCATTTGGATGGTGGCTCTCTCCCGTCATTCCTTTTGCTGGCATGTATAAAACAAGAGCACACAAGATCCTCATCGTATACACAGGATGAGATGATGAATACACACAGAAATGCGCTCAGATTTATGGTTCAGCGAGATTGCTATTTCCTCATCACCTTTGACCATCAAATCTTTACTCATGCAGAAAGTTACACCATCATCATCACTACGAAACGAAACCAAAGTACTAGTCGTGTCTCCTCAAATCATCTAGCACCAAACATCACGGCCTCCCATATAGACCCATATAATGTATGCACGTAGTTGTGAAAAACAGAATATTCCTAATCATCATCGCAGAATAGTACCCGTTGGAAAGGATGCACAGTAGTGACTTGAGTGCACACCAGCAACCCGTATCCCATATATAGTTTGAATTCAACTGAACCAATTGGTGGCCTTTAGGGAAGCTCCAGAGTCATGATTTCATATTCTGAACTGAAATATTGAGCAGCCATTATGTTCGCACATTGGCTCTCCTAATCCAACATATCTTTTAAAAAGAAAGATGAGTTTCTCTCTTGAGAGGGAAAGTCGGTTCATTTATTTCACTAGAGTGAAAGATGATAGTAATACTGTCAAGTAAGCCGGCGTCTCAAAAAACTGTATAGATGACATGGTACAAGTGTACCAGCCACCAAGCCACACTGTAACACATTATCTCGTTTAGATATCTGTCAAAAAAGGCGACCAAGATTTGTATTTGGGGATGAGAAAAGGGAGAAGATAGGAAAAAATCTGGGCTATGAGCTGTCTTCGTTTTACTACTTTATTATCATCATCATCATCTTGTGCTACCAAAGGGATCCCTCAAGTTCATAAATAAAGGAGTGGAGCAAGCAATGCTGATAAATTTTGATGAAGGGAGGAGTCCACTTCATTGCATCATCATCATCACAACAAATAAGAGGTCTAATTTTATACAGGGACAGGGAGAAAAGACCAGTTTCCCAGTCACTGTGGTTCATTCAATCTTTTTTTTTCTCTCCAAGAAGTTTTCTTTGGCCTTATTTCGGCTATGAATGCATTATGTTCACTGCTTTTCAAATATCCTCTCCGCTGAATACTAAATAGTTGTATGGTGAATACAAAAAGATGAAAATCGGAAATAATTTTCTTGTAGTTTCTGCCGTGCACACATATTATATAGACCTTTGATGCTCAGTCAGTGCCAACATGTGAGTCCGCTTTGATCATTCATATGTAAATCATTTCTCCAACCCAAATGCAATCCTTTAGTTCTGCTTTTTCACAAATTCATGGTGAGTGGGAGCAATGCTGTACTCCAAGGTATGTATGCAAGCCAAAATTCTATGATATAGAATTGTAATCACAAAATTAGCCCATCAAATCTTCCTGGCTATGTCCTATAGTCGCTAGTTTACATTCAAGTTTACGTATCTGCATGCTTCACTTTACTTTCTTTTCAGGTTTCTTTCAAGCTTGCCTAATACGATAATGGAAAAAATTACCATTCATTTTCAGTGGTAGCCAGCAGCAGTTAGTTGTTGTATTGGCAAAGGAACGTGTGCATGACACATCGTAAGCCTTAGCTTTTTAAGTTTTATGAACACATTTGACGGTTCATGAGGCTCAATTTCACATTAGTATTCAATTTAATATTTTACTTTAAAAAGGAATGTGTGCGTATGGAATGTTTGCATTTCCAATTTTGTTCAACTATTAAAGACCAAATTTTTGCCTTTCTTTTTCTAGGGCAAATTAAATGCATCTTTTACCCTTTACATCCAAAATACGTTAATTAATCATGCCATAAAGAGTATATATTTGATAATTACTAACTGTTTGTTTGAGATAACTAATTGTCAAAGTCTTTTAGAATCAAATAATTTAGGTTCTTGAATTGAACTTTACTTCATTACATAAAATGTGTTGAATGACAGAACAAATATTGGACATTTGAATGAATACTGAATAAACTGTCAAGTTTTAAGAAGCTTTTAAAAAACATGCCGAAAGAAATTTAATTCTTTCATTCATCGGTTTGTGATTCAACCTTCTTTCCAATGCAACAAACTATCGTGGGGGAAAAAACACAATTAAGCGAAAGAATTCCATTTCGAATTTTTCTATGGCATTCTTAATATTACTGAATGGATAATAAATATATATGATATGAAACGGAAAAAGGAAGCTCCATGTTTTGGTTTCTCTAAAATACACGATAGCCACTACTGGTAACACGCATGGTCCAGCAATAACTACCAATTGTGTACTCCAAAAGCACATTGCTCATACTTGAGAAAGCATGAAAAGACAAGAATCAATTGATCATTTTGTGCTGGGACACACACCAGAACATTGTGTGCGTAACAACCGGAAAGACAAGATTCATGACTATCAGAAACGCGTACACGTCCTGTGCATGAGATGCATTTGAGACTACTTGATATAATGGTGTTACAAGTACAGCTATTTTACGCTAAACTTCTTTTGAAACTCTTTTTTTCCACATATGGTACTATACTGGGACCGTCAAACGACTCTCTCTCTCTCTCTCTCTCTCTCATCGTATCGTGTAAATACGGACCAGAGCCATATCATTTCTACTCTGAGGTTTTCACTTGGAAAATCACCCTTTCTCTGAATACACAACAAACCCTGCAGTATATAGGGAGTAGGGATAGAAAACTTTGCGAGAAAAGTCACTGAACCACTATGCCGTTGGAATCCTTGAAACATTTGTTCTCTTTTAATTCAATAAAGGGACTTGTTCCTAATGCTGGTCTTCAATCATTATTGTCAGGCTGAGTCCACTACTGCGGGTTAATGGACCAGTAGACCTTTTGTCAAGAATTTAATTGCATTCGAAAAAAACACGTTGCAAAACCTCATTGAGTGCTTTTATGAAATCTGACCATTGACGAACCACAATGTATTGCCAACAACGTGAGCAATTGTCCCTTAAAGTGCTGTCAACGCGTTTTATAACCTGACTTGTATTGACTGCATTTTCCTGTAATCTAATCATGCAACGAATTGACTGTTGTATCTCATCATTGTATCAAATGGAAAGCAACGTGTTTTTTTCAATTTGAATTTTGCACCGGTTCTTCTATAGATATATTTGTTGCACGAAATTTATAAATATCCAATGCCTTGAATGTGAAGATTTACAAGGGGGAAACAGAGAAGCACAAAAGATATCCTTTATTTTAATACGAATGCCATTGTTCATCCACCTCAGCGGTGATTTAATGATAGTTGTTGGTTCTTCCGGTTTCCTCCGAAAATTTGTCTCATGTATTCTAAAATTATTCATCTTGGTAGGAACAATGGACACCTACTAGTTACGAAGGCCCAAAGCTCTACAAAACTTCATTTCTTTGTAGCGATAATTATTCAAGCTATAAATAATTCACAAAAACTAACTCATTTTCTGTATCATGTTATGTTTGGACTGTGGGTGAAGCATACAATACAAAGCCAGTACAACTGGCAATATTTTATCCAAACAAACAATTTAATAGCATAAAGTTTAACAAAGTTTAACAATCTGCAAAACCAATTAATTTAGTGGGAGTGTTTTTGTGCCAAAACTAATTATAAATTTCATAAAAACTAGATAGAACCAGTTGCTTATTTCCATCCACTTAACCACAAATATTTGTGAAAAAATCTGATTACTTAAACGTTCTTTTTAGTGGGCTCCAAGGAAGGACGCTAGCTCTGTAATTTGTACTACACGTTCCCAGTTGAATAATGCATCAGCGCTCCCCTTCCAGTTGGGAAAACATCTGAAGACAAAAAGAGAAGATTACTTCCCTTCAGAATGACAGGAAGGCGCTTATGCATTTTCACAAGCCACATTGTAGATTAGTCTTTCAAATTTTTGTACAAACGCTTTATTTTCGGCTTCCCAGTCCACCGTAGTAAATTATGCAAAAATATCCAGCATCCAATAGATAAATGACAATCATAAAAAGTATTACATTTCTTGCTTATTCGCAATTTTTCAGGCAATAAACAGTAACTAAAACTAAAATTCAGTATAACTAACTGCCCTCAACTGATTGAAACAGGAGGGTATAATTCAATAAATGGAGTGCAAACCTTTTCTCAGTTGCTGGAGAGGCAATCAATGCATGACAACCAGCAAACAGTTTGCAGGCGGCAACATTTCCATCCATTTTATATGCAATCAAATGTGGACCCAGGAAAAGAAGACACACAAGACAAGAGAGCAGGAATGAGGGGGATGAAATGGGCATGATAACTCAAGTTGCTGTTTTATTGAAAGTAGGGCGCAATGTGCTCACCTCTACAACAAGGCAACTCTGCGTTCCAAGAGGTAAAAGGTATATAAAATATACGAGCGTGATGGGGGAAAGGTATTAGTGAGGGAACACATCAATGCTTGATATGTGCCTTCTCAAGATTCTAGTGGTCCTTTGGGATTTGGCTCTGGAAATTACGCGTGCATATACAACTTACTACACATAGTATACATACCAGTGGAGCCAACAGTAACTCTGACTGAGTGTATCGTCGTAGCAACCGAGTATAATGCGTATCTTGTAGTTAGTAGGGATCCTAACTAACTGGGACTGGAGCACAAGTGAGACTAACTTGTTCTTGTTAGGTATAGTTTCCCAGAGCAAAACAATTAGTTAACTTACGGCTTCAAATGTAAAATCTACTGTGGTTGAAAACAAACATGGCTAATCTTGAGACTTTGAGAGCTAAAACAAAATTAATCTATCTTGAGACAGCATGCGGAATTAAGGAATTAAACTAGCATTTGGAATTTTCAGTGAAAATGAATGGGAGCCAGGGAAGGTTCAATGACTAGTTAGTTTCACTTGATACTTGTGTACTTTGTATCCTGGCACATTTGGCAACCAAGTGCCTTGGGTTTGCCTGATTTGTTTGTGTTTGTATTGACTTGGTTGAATCTGAGTATTTTTTATTTATTTTCTCTTTCTTTTCTTATCAAGCGCTAGGTTTTTCTAAATCTTTCTTTTTACTATATGGTTTACCAGTAGATGGCGTATAGCATCATGTTACAAGTCTGGGATAATGGATTTCATGATTGGTCGTCTAAACCAGCTTTTCAGAAAGTGAAATTATGATTCCCATACTGCATATTTAAAAGAAAAGTTATCAGTCTGCAAAAAGAATGAAATAAAATACGTGTATCTCTTTAGTCCTCGTTGGAATAAAACGCTTTTTTGTTCTTTTTCAACGCATCAAAATTTAAAAAAACATCGAAGTTAAGACATATTTTTGCCTAACATATAATATTACCAAAAAAATGCGTGCGTTGCTCTTACTGAAGCATTGTGGTGATTCATCTGATCATATAATCCTACTAAAAGTTGTCAGTAAATCAAGCATACCATATTCGCATATGGAAAAAGAAATGGAAAATATTTGACGAATAATAAGTTTATTCCAGATCATGTTTAGAATGTTTAGCAACCAAAGTATTTGATGGTTCAAATGCAATTTGAAACTTCAATCATTGTCCGTTGTTTACTATAACGACATGCATCACTGCAAACTGGCTTTACCCTCCAATGCTATTATTTTGCTCAGATCAGAATTTTCTTTATGTTCTTTTAGATGCATGACTGACTGGCTTATAAAATCAGAAGAAATTTAAGCCCAAAAGGAACTACTGGATTTTTCATTTTGTGCTCAGTAACCACAAGGAATAGTTTGAGAAAGAACTGTAATGGGTTTACTTTGAAGTTAAATGAACATGAAAGTCATGCCGAGAAAGAGTTGGGTAAGGTTCCAAAGGAATTCTCTGCTTGCTAGCTCATTACAGAGACCAACGTAAACTATCTGCACAGTAATGTATGCAGCTTTGTGCTTTCTTCTTTTTTCTTACAAATCATATGAGAACACGAACAGAACCACCTTCTACAAGGAAGCCATTAACCTTTCAAATGAAACTGCCCAAACTACTCGTTTCCATTTATTTGAGCACGCCGAATTTTACTTTTCTATGAATCTACTTTTCTAGATTGACAATAAAATCAACCAGATTGTACACAAATGTTGAATGTAAACGTGCGGAACTGTAAGCCCAAGTTTTTTCTGCTTGTTAGATCGTTGAATCTTACAAAAAAATGTCATTTAAATAATACACAGTACGGAGGATAGAACATGGAGCTGTGGTGAACCGCACATTTGGAAAAAGTCAATATTGACTTTAATGATGATTTTATTCATTTATAATAATTTAATGCTACCAGCAGGCAGGCATACCACAATCAAATAAAGCAAAGTCCTGCTCAAATTAACTGCATATAGAAGTCATACATTTTACAAACTGTGTTTTAATTTGTTACAACCAAGCCGCATATTATGTAGTTTGGTTTTGATTTTGAAAACCAATGATGCCTACATACTATGTATAAGTATATTTAGAATATTACAAGAAGTTTGCTCGTCCATATTCTCACCGCAGAGGGATTGGAGAAAAAGCAATTCGAATTCATAGTAGCTAGACTAAAACTTTATTCCATTGGCTTACGTAAAAGAATGTAAATGCAATTTTGCCAACGGCTTTGGCACTTACACTCGCAGTCTTATTTCGCTAGTCTTGCAAACAAGGTTTGTTTGAATACGTTTGGGACCTTCCGAATTCAAAGATTTAATTTCACTTGCACTCACAGTCAGTACTTTCCCATGTACTCCTGTTATGACTAAATAAAGAATATCAAATAAAGACCCAAAGGCTGTTAACTTACAGTGTACTCCATTCACCGTTTTCAGCCAAAAAAAAGTGCTCTTTTTACCCAACTCTATCTCATTTTACTGTTACAATATAATGACTGTTTGTTTTTACACAATAGTAATACAGCAGAGCTCCATAATTTACGGGAGTATGTTCAAAGTTCAAAACTTTTACACATGCAAGTATATCTTCTCCATACCGTAAAAAACAGTATGCACATTATTTCTATGCATTTCTGTACACAAAGAACAAAAAGATCTTCTAACCCAAGTTAAATAATCAAAATACTAAAATATTTAGATATGCTAAAAATAAAAATTATGAACTTACACTGTAAAAAAAATTAGCAAGATGCACAAAAATGTTTCACAGTTGCATAATGCTTCTCATCTCAACTAAAATGAACATAATGGTTGCACAACGTAAAATTCTAGAATAAAAATAAAATGAACAAACTATAGGACATTTTTGTCCCTTCCAACTAATTAACTACCGAACTAAACCATACCCTGAGTTTGATGAGCCAACCAACTAACTTCTGCAGTCCTAATTCCAGTTCGTCACTCAAATATTATTAGGCAATGAAAACAAAGAACCCATGGCAATAACATTGTTCACATGTAGTAAATATGCAATTACTTGCAAATGGATAGCAGAAAAATTATGACAGCTCATACAGAGGAAAGGGACAAGTGAGAGCCATCAAAGGGTGAGTGAGTGGATATAATTAAGATAGTTAATGGTGATAAAGAGATAAAGGCAAACAATACATTAAGCGTACATCTACTAACTTACTTGCTCCATAGACCATACATACAATGAGACTGGAAGTGATGGGTGTTGTAGTGCGAACACTATACTACAATATGCTGGGCCCATCCATTTGCATTTGCTTGATGAACTCCATGTGTGTACATGTGTGCACTTCCTATATGCACATCTCTCACTCAGTCAGTCATTCACCAGTGAGTTAGTTTAGTTGGTTACGCATACTACTCATAGACACACAAAGCTCTTCTTCCTTTCATCATTGGTAACTAAATAACAACAATAACTACTGGTTACTACTGTAGAAGGGAACAACAATGCAACTCTTCCTTTGTGAGCATAGTATAATACTGTACACTTGGAGATCCACGGCTGATAACGGGAAACAAATGCATGTGAGTGCAATGTACAAATGGAATTGGTGGGCATCTTGTTTTGAACGCATCTATTTTTTGTCGAGTTTTTGGGCTACATGAATCTGTAGAGTCCCAACTTCCAAGCTCCATGAAATATGTTCGCATGAGCATTTAGTAAGATTGTGTCCAAGTTTGTCGGCAAGCTTTTTAAACTACATGGTATGTTAAATTTTGTCTGTTTTGTCATTTATTATTTTTGTTAGCAGTACCAGTTAGTTGGTTAGTTAGTTTGTTGGATAGTCAGTTTAGTAACTGGCTTGTTTATCAAAAGGATTGAAAACAAGACAATGTTTTCAGTTCCAGTCACTCAATACGTGCTCTTTGGGGGAAAACTGAGGCAGTTTCATGGAAAAGACAGTAGAAAAAATAAACACAATGGAAAGAGTTGATTTTTTTCTCCAGTAATTGACGAAAACAAACAGAATTAGTGTCATCCTAGGAAGGCGTAATGTACCAAACAAGTAAAATAAAACTGCTCTGATCAGTTTCTTGGCTAGAGATTCAGGTTTGAATGTCAGCTACCATGAGATTGGAGTGAAAAAATCAATTATTTTTTTATATGAAAAGTCGTACGTTGCACAGAAAAGTAAACTGTATTGTTCCCATTTGCCTGAAATCCAGTTTTTTGGAACTAAACTGAGATGGAAAGTTGTCTAACGTAGCTCTTGTAAATTCGGCACTGAAGAAACTTGTATTCATGCGAACTGAAGCTGTAGATATATCGTTATTTAAATAGTAGTTTTTGTCTACTCTCACGTTGTGCTACCTAAACAAACTGTTCTAATGCATCGTTTCCGTAAGACTGGTTTTGGTTTGATAGGAGAACCCTTTGGAAGCCTATTGTAATGGTATTAATCACTGGATATATTCTTGGCTTTATCACTGTTTTGGCTTGGCATTCTTGTTGTTCTTCGTAGACGTTAACCGACCAGATTATACACAAAAGTACATGGATCGACTAATGACTCTTAAGTTGCTTTGTATTTTAATCTACTGGCTGCCTAAATTAAGAGTATCCAATGACTTCAATCTCTGACAGCGCCACTAACTTTCATACAACTACTTTTATAGTTAATTTACCAAATTGGAGTGCAGTTTGAACATTTTGCTACTATGTAATCTAAACCATGAGTATATAAGATATTATGCATGCAACGGGCTATTTTCATGGATTTTACCACAGTCAAAATAAATGGAAACCATTTCACTCTTTACAGGATTACTTTGTAATGCTACTACCGAGATTAAAAACTAGCCCTTGCAAAGTTTTACAGGATCAACATTCTGTTAGGGAACAAGAAGTGGTATGTAATTCCCCCAAATATGTAGGTATTTGCACAAACGGATTCGAATGAGTACAGAAGACAAACAGTTGGGACACAGTGTAATTATCATTCTTAGAATTGAATTGGGTACTTGTGTTGCAAGTTGTGGGATATTAGGTGTGTGTGTGTAAATAATGAGCATGATATGTGACGTGTTCCCATCCATTCATTAAGTCGCAAGGATAAGTAAGAGTGTTCGTTTAGAATTTGCTGCTTACCTAGTTTACTCATGCTTAAACATTTATAGCTTTCTCTTTCTCTCTCCCTCTCTATCTACTACTTTCAACATGAGCCTCATTCGAGAATTCGCAAAGGGATATTGATCACTGTAACAATCAAGTCCGTAGCCACCGTCTATATGTGTATCTCCTTGTGTTTGAGTAAAAGTACGGAAATATCTTTCTCCCAATCCAATTTCCATTTAGAACAGTAGAGAGTGAGACTCGAGCCAATCTGACAAAGATAAAGTTTCCAAACGAGCCTTTGTAATTATAAAGTTGGCTTCCTAATCCGTAAATTAGCGGAAACCAGACACAAATCTTCTTATTCTAATGTGTATGTGGCAGGAGATTTGAAAATCTCTTTTGAGTAACCACATAGAAGAAAGTTCTTCACCCGTACTCTGTATGCGTGAGAAACAGTAGTTTGGAATTAGAATGTACATACTTTTTTCCAACCATGAGCTAGGCTTGGCTTTAGTTTCCTTTGCAATGTTTCGTGTCATGTGCCAAACTGGCATTCTAAATAGAAAATGGAAACCATATTTAGTGGAGGCCATTGGGTGGAAAATGTTCCAAACAGTAAATTGTATTGTTAATTCCATAAACAAGAATTAGAAATTCTGGAGTGAAACTCAGTATAGAAAAACAATGCTTTCTAAACAATTGCATGAGCTTCCAATAGCTTTGGGCAAACCCGATTTCCAAAATGATATGCTTATGATGGTATCAACTCGAGAATAAAATCCAAAGTCGTTGCATCACTTTTTTCTGTATTGTGTGGAAGCAGAATAAAACATTTTGATTTTCCAGCGAAAGGGAAACCATTGATTTTTTTGTCTTAAGCCTTGTTGTTCATGGCCGCATCGATATCGTAAATGAATGCTATAAACGCAAACTAAAAGTCTTGATTTGTGCACCAGACATTAAACGTACCTGAAAGCTTTCAGATTTGAGTAGGTAATCGTGTAATGGACGAGGAAGAGTCATTCCTGGTACACATCATAAAAAATGAAGATACTGTGGCTACAGCAAATTCCTTTTATGCCTAGTCGCATCATTCCATTAAGTAATGTTGTTCGCATTCACTGAAAGATTTTTATTCCACTCAAGCTTGTATAAAACCAACTTCAGATCATTGCAGATCATTTCTGTTGGTCAACTTATAAAAATAATGCATCAGGAGCGGAAATAAATACTTTAAAAAAGCAAAATCCTCTGTTGTGTGCCTAGTTGAATGTTGTGTTGTACTAAAAAATGTGCCTTGCAGCTGCAACGTCTATGATTACCCAAGCAACGGAAAAAATCTGGGAACCCGTAATGTTGCACACAAAAAAAAACAATGATAATCGAATCTTGAATCCACCCTTCCGTTTTATTCCAGAATCTTGTGCAATCAAAATAGACGGGAGGTGCACATTTTTTATACGTTTACAGTGATTCAATTTTCTCAGATCAAATCAAAAAGTTCATAGGACACATTGTCTTTGGCTTGACAGAAGTCCTGAGGGCAAAAACCACAGTCTAGTCTATATTTTCCTTCATCCCATTGCCGTGAGATAACCTTAGTTTGTACACTTACGTTATATATTTAAATAATTTTTGTTGTTTTTCATAAAATATAGATAAAGAATTAATTTTTTCCTTTGACAGGAACAAACACTATCTTTTAGTTTAAACATTTGTTATCGCTCACATGGCAAGCAGCCTTCAAACAAAATTGCTAAATTGAAAAAAGTTTATGGTGCATGGGTATGAACTTCATTTTATTATATGGTGGTGTCAAGTTTCCTAAATTAGAGGGCTTTGGCTGCATCAAATATTTAAGTTAAAAGATTCCCTTGCCTTATTACAAAGCCAACAAAGCCGATTCTCTATATTCATTTTGATCAGTTAAGTTAGAGGTATAAGAAGGTGGGAGTTGATATTATTGGCATTGGCACAGAAAGGAGAATGCAAATCTGGCTACAGTTGAGCCCTCCTAAGAGTTTTCTGAAAGGAGAAAAATGAAATCTATTAAAACCATACAGACCTCTCTTTTAAAAGTCTACGCACGAGGATCCATGCACACTACGCATAGTTTTGAAACTCTTTTCACTCCCAAAGTTATATTCACTAGAATTAAAGAGAATGAACCATAAATTACCAACGATGTTTTTTCTTCTTCTTTGGGAAAAGAAACCAGATGGGACATAAAAAGGGACTGCCTTCTTAGATAGGAGAAAAGTTTTGGAACGTCAATTTCTTTCTTGATTGATTTCATGATTTGGTAATTTCTAAAAGAAAGTTTCCAAATGTTGGGAAATGCATTCCAGATGGAGAAAGAACGGTGGGTCTCTCTGTACGGTCCCACATTCAATAGATGCATTGGGTATTACCACTCGTCACAAATAACCGCTCATTTGGAATATGCTAATGGTTTCCACAACCACTCTCAGTTTTCTTTCACTCCCCTTCAGCTCACTTACATGAGTACATTTTGTAAGTAGTTGAGCAAAGTATTTTTTGTCAACTTTACGCACTACTGCCTGCATATGTGAGTATACTTCGTTTTCTTAACACCATTACCACTGCAGTGATGAGAATTAATCAATGAACAAAATAACCCCAACATGTTTGTCTCCCACAAATCTCAGTGACACTGGAGACGTGTAAGCAATTAATTCACACAAGTCTGGATTCTCACACAAAACTGGGGACGATGTGCTCAAAAAAGTGGCGCTTAACTAACTTTTCACATAAATCACGATTAGTTTGAAACACGGATGCATCTCTAGAGTTAATATCCTCCTCTGAACCTAATTAAATGTGTCATGATTGGTGACTAAATGTTCAAGTGCTCCACTAGTTATTCATTTGTTTATTACTTTGCAAATTTCATTAGACAGTTCTGTCATCATTTAGGCCTTATTATGTTCTCTATTTTGAAATGGAACCGCTACTTTTTTCCAACAGCAAGAGCTGAGCTTATTAGTCACTGTTCCACACATGGTTTATAGATCTTACATTCTTAAACATGCGTTTTTTTCTTCGAGAATGGTCAAATGTAAATGCAAATATTCTTTATTTGACTTGATGTAGGCTACAAAATCCTGTAAACCATATTGCACCAAGTACCAAGTGACACATATATAACACAGATAATATCTCTGGAAACTCTGGATTACATAAGATAAGATGAAATGTTGAGCAATAATGCTCAAGTTTTGCGAACTTGTGCACAGCCAGACGAGCCAAAAATTCTACCAAAAACCATTATAGAATTAAATGTACCGAAACGAAACGATTTTTAGGAAATATTTACTGACTGAGATGACTAACGGAATAACATGTGAGCAAAACTTTTTTTGCAACAAAAATATTTATGCCGCAGCAATGAAAATGGAAAATGACATCTGGATAAAAATGATGCTGGCAATATATCTAGCCACCAGATAGACGAAAAAATATCTGAATTCAAGTTTACACAGATACAAGAAATGGACACTCTGTCTTTGTCACAAAAGGTCACCAAACAAGACGGTTATAAAAGCTTTTTGCAACTGTCATGTCACATAGAACACGAAATTCTTTCAACATTCTTCCATCACATGTATTTACTAATTGCTGTAACTGGTTTCCAGCACGCAGAGAATCTAAAGGAAACCTTAACAACAAATGAGCTTAAGTACAAAGCCCATTATCCTAGCTAGAATTGGGATTGCTTGATGCATGCATTGTACGTATTTAGATTTGAAATGGACTCCAGCCTCACTCTCACTGCTCACTATACATACATGAATCTTTGTTCAACACATAGCTAGTACATATGCGAATAGGTAGGATGCACACGATGCAGTGAGCGGCATAGTCAAACATGCATTGCAGAGCAGAGGATTAGTGAAATTGCAGTCCGTTTGCCAACATGAGCGCATTGAAACATGCACATTCATTGTGCGTGGGGGTTGAGCCGTAAAATCTTGTTATTTCATCACTTCAGCACGTTCAGCTGTTTGCTAGCTCATTTAGCCCATTCTAATAATACGGTAGAGCTTAGGTGAAGACAGACAAACTAAGGCTACACAAAACAAATTAAATAGGATTGCCACATTTTCGGACGAGATATGAGACTTTTCATCTTCAAGTCAATATTGTGTCGGTAGACCTTTGCACACGGGTGGCTTATAGTTAGTTAGTTACTTTTAGCGATCATTTGAGCTCCAATTTAAAGTGAGCCTATTAGTCTCTTTAGTTGAAACTTTCTTGCAGTGATGTGCATGTATATAGTAACTGTAACGATAACAATATTGCAAGGGTAATGTTTCTACCGAAATTGCACAAAAACATTCCAACTGTGTAGCACTTTTTTTTATTATTTACTATTCCCATCCTTGGCTCCCATTATTGCTGGAATGAAATTTTATGCGTTTTAAAACTACCTTGACTGTATTTTTTTCGCGTAAAATTCTTTCTTGTTACTTTACTCACTCACTTAATGTGTTCACTTTGCGTGGCATCATATAGCACGTTCAGAGCTGTAAACTCAAAACACAATAACAACTGCCAGAAGAAACTTTGAGCCCAAACATGTTGAACTCTTTTCTTGTTCATGGAATGATGTCAGTCAGTCATCTTCATGAATTTTATTGGAGAGCTTAAAAGGAGTCCACACTTAGAAGTCGTACTTGTTATTACAATCGTGGTACTATATAGACAAGGAAATGAGCTTTTGGCTCTAGTTAGGCATGCTCTAGTGTCTTACCCTTTCTCGTGTTTTTCTTTTCAACTCACTCGCAGGAGATGGAACGAATGAGAGATGAGTTATGAGGACTATAAAGTGACTACGACTCTTTTATTGTGCTCACATGGAGAAACGGAAAGGGCAAACTTATATTAGCGTATGCCTAAGCACATAAGGTGCTTCTGGTTTTCAATTATTTATTTACTCCTCTGACTCTGTGATGGATGATGATGCAACGGATTGTGTTTGTAGAAAAGGCCACATAACTGGAAAATGGAATCCTTGTTGACTGAAATCAACGTGTAAAATAGGAAAAAAACAACTTTGGGATCAAAGGAATAGAATATTCTGACTTCAGTAGATAATTGGTTGCGGTTCAAAAATCAGAGTTCATTTTAAGGACGTGGATTGTGCTTGCTAAAAATATGTGTAGTTCATGATTATTCCAGTAGACTGCACTTGAGTTTTCAAATGCGGATACCATATTATGTAAGGGCATAACTTCATCATTGACTCTCTATTTACATGGAACTTTTTGTGACTTTATTTTGAGATGAGAACATAGAAAAACTAGGAGCATTGAAAATATTTTGTTTTCTCACTTTCATTGAAGGCATTAAGCTGTAGACGCTTTTTTAAGCGAGTAGGAATGTTTGCTATAAAATCTAATGTTTCGTCATTAGAAATTTTATACCGGTATTCATTTCCATCTGAAAGAACCGTTCCAGAATAAGATTTACTTTTTGAGATGAATGTGTCTGCACTTTTCCTTGCTCTTTTGGTATTTTAAGGTATCTGTGTACACTTTTTAAGCTCTTTTTTACTAACTCTGTGCATAGTCTGCAGGAAATGAGAGCTGCTTTAATGCATCACTAATGAGTTTTTCCAATGGTACACTGACAGTAAATGTGTTCCTTGTTTGACTGTTTATCTCTCAAGACATAGTATTCTTTATGAGAGCAATAGTGGGAAAGCAAAAAGGATAAATGGAAGTTTTTTGGATAACGGGGCTGTAAACACATGGATTTTATACGCACAATGATGTTGGCTATTTCATGCGTTAATATCATTTACTGAGCTAACTAACTAAAACTCACAATAGCAGTTGCATTTGACATTAAACTTGCAGACAAGTTAGTCTTGTAAATAAAGATGAATGCATAAATCCTTTTATAAAGGCAATAAAGTTTGCCGATATTTTCGGCTGTGAAAATATGTACAAATCAATAAGCCTGCCAACTATTGATTTCTCGTCCATCAGTTAAAAATTTAAAGTTTTTATAGCTCTCCCCATGTAGCTAATCAAATTATGCAGAGCACGTACATAGACTATACGTAAGAAGAAATGAAAACAATTCTTCTTACCCACCAACCCACTTGCTAGTAGTATTTTTTATGCTGAAAATAAGGGCACGAACAACATTGGCAGAGACTAAACCTATAACGGTTTCAATAAAACGGAAGATTCAGTTTCAATCATAAAAGAGAGAATGACAAAGCATGACGACTCGTATTATGGGGAGAAATGTGGAAGCACTCAATTGTACACATCTCGCAAACCCCTTGGCGACTTTGCCCTATTACATAATATTATTGTGCCATTCTATTGTTTGACACTCTGTGTGTACAACTGTGCTTAAGGAAGACTTGGTGAGCGCAAAGTCTTCCATTTGTATTCAGCAGCAATAACATTTTAAGGTTACCCATCATTTCTGGAGAGCACCGTGCGGAAGGAAGGAAAGAAGGAACGAAGGAAGAGAAAGATTGAAAGAGAAAGGAGTCAAATATCCGGAACGAGGGAAGAAAAGAGCATCAATACTTATGAGAGATGACAGTTTGGTGGTCGCTCCAGTGAAGACAATACTGGTTGCAAATGTGGTGTGACCAACGGAACAAAAAAGAGGGAGCAATACTATTTGAATGAAAGGTTTATGGGGATGATAGTATAGTACAACTACTGAAAACTACTGTGGATGTAAATAATAAAAATGCTCACATAGCTCCTTGTGACAACGAAAAGGCAGTTTTATTGGCAATTTCTCATGCACTTTTGCCATATAGCGGGTTAGCAGGTGAACTTCTTTTATTCTCTCTTCACACAGTGCATACATCATAGTGTTGTGGCATATGAGACACTGGTGCCTTCACAGTTAGTGCTCCAACTGTCCTCCGTATGTAACTCTCTGTGTCTGTATGTACTAACTGGGCATAGCTAGTGACAGTCTTTGAGCAGTCCCTCCGTCGTCTACTCATCACTAACTAAAGAAACCTTATTGCGAAAGCTGCACGCATATAATCCAAAAAGAGTCTGCTGCTCATGTGGTTCCCTTTTGCTCAGCTCATCATACATGCACCATGACCACACCATCCCGGGTTGCTGTGTAGCATAGTTAGTTAGAGATAGTTTTGGGAGCAACCCTAGTTTTATGATCCAATACGACTTGCAGCTCTTAGAACAAGAGGGAATAGTATGCGAACACGCGAGGTATGTCGGAACAGGGATCGGTTCTTTCCGACTTTTTACTTGCTTTGCTACCACACATTACATACTATGGCAATAGGAGCTCCCATCCACTCTCTCAGTCAGTTGGGCATGCACTTAAATACATTTCCCTTCTTCTCAGGCCTTATGGCTTATTTCCATTCCCTTGCCGGAACAGATACCTGCACCCATGCAATAGATACGACGGATGTAAACTACATGCAATGCACATTAAGAAATCAAAAAGGGGGTGAGCCTTTCGCCACCGAATCAAAATCCTCTCTCTCTCCAACTTCATTACATGTTAGGATGCAATTACTCGTGCATCCAGTTAGTTCGTTAGTTAGTTAGCTAGTTATTAGCAAGTGCAACAGAGCTAGTTGGCATACTAGCTTCTCTAATTTATTGAATCATCGTGGAATCGGGATTAAATGAGGACTCTTTGACTTTCTCTTTCACCTAGTAGTTATCATTGCACATCCCCCCAATTTGTTTATATCCAAATGTTCTGCAACAAGATGTAAACAAAAAAATATGCAACGTGTATGCCCAGGAAAATAATACTTCCGTCCTGTAAGGGTGGGAAGCTAGAAAAACTGTGTTTTCATTATTTCATGAGGTCATGCAGGCAGGAAACATATGGGTACTTATTGCCATCTTCTCTCCCTGCTCTCACAAGATGACGGAAGGACGAGACTACAAACGTGCTCTTCCAAATTCACTTCATTTTCCATGCAGCATGAAAAAAGTCCCATTCCTCGCTCAATAATGTTGGGCACAGTCCCCAAAAAGTAACTAACTAACTAACTAAATGTGTACTACATGCATACTCACAGTTGGACTTCTCTCCTCATATGTGTGTGTATCTTCTCATCTTATGCACATGAATGAATCGGTGTCTGTTCACTGTACGTAGCTACTAACTAGCTGTGGAATGAAAAAAGGAGGATTACTTTTTTTCGTAGTACGCAGCACATACAGTCACTAGACAAAAGTTAGGACCATTGGAGCTAGACTTGTTACAGTGGCTCACATAAGCGCATACGATCAAACCACCATAGAGAATGATATATCATAAGAATCCTTACAAAATTTCACAC
>Ga0210040_10001418_pt1 | contig 36251 bp, 27 predicted proteins | sample CryGeyCG12114_NA_FD_185462 | JGI IMG/M metagenome (GOLD analysis project Ga0210040, IMG submission 185462) | Groundwater microbial communities from aquifer - Crystal Geyser CG19_WC_8/21/14_NA (SPAdes) (version 2) | ecosystem: Environmental > Aquatic > Deep subsurface > Groundwater | place: USA...
GTGGAGATCTCGTGGACCTGAGTCTGCGCGAGCGCTTGGTGCTGCCCACGGGCCTTGTCGGCCAGGGTCTGTCGTGACCGGCTCCCGACCGGTCGTGCCCAGCGGCGTGAGGGCGTTCAGGGTCGCGCCGGGGGTGGTCCACGTCCCCCAGGTCCGCTACGCCGACACCGCGAGAGCGAGTGCCGCCCGCTCGATCACCGGCATGCCGACAGGGAACGTCCTCGCCGAGCCGCACCTGGTCTTCCGTGACGCCACGCATGGCGGCGCCGGCGGAACCTTGCCGCGCGCCGGTCGAGTCCACGACGTCCGACGTCTGGCGTGTTCGAGTCGACGGGTCCGGAGCGCTCTCGGTACTCGTGCCCACGCCTCCCCACCCGCCGTCCTGACCACCGCCTCGGCTGTCCGGTCGTGACCCCTCGTACCCCATGTCATGCACCGCCACCCTTTCAAGGAGTAGTCACCGATGACGACTTGCCCGAGCACACCGCTCTCGACGCCTGACATGGCCACGATGTTCAGGCTGACGCCGCGTCAGGGGCGCGTCCCACGCTCCTTCCCGCGACCTGGGGGCCGGGGGACGTCCTGGCTGGCGCACGGTCGCGCGGTCGATCCGGACCTGCACGACGAGTCCCAGGACGTCCACGCCCGACCGCACGTCCTGATGATCGTGCAGAACCTTCCGGTCCCGCTCGACCGCCGGGTGTGGCTCGAGTGCCGGACGTTGCGCAACGCCGGCTACGACGTCACCGTGATCTGCCCGAAGGGGCCCGGTGACCCGAGCACTCAGGTCATCGACGGCATCACGATCCACAAGTACCGGCCCGCGCCCAGCACCACCGGCCTCGCCAGCTACGTCTACGAGTTCGGCTACTCCTGGCTCCGCACCGCGTGGCTGTCGAGCAAGGTCTGGTCCGAGCGGCCGTTCGACGTCATGCAGGCGTGCAACCCGCCGGACACGTACTGGCTCCTGGCCCGGATCTGGCGGCGCTCCGGCGTGGCGTTCGTGTTCGACCAGCACGACCTCAACCCCGAGCTCTTCGAGTCCCGCTTCGGCCTGCCGACGTCCTTCGGGGCACGCGTCCAGTACTACGCGCTGCGCTGGCTCGAGCAGATGACCTACCGCACGGCGGACATGGTCATCTCGACCAACGAGTCCTACCGTGCGATCGCGGTGGGTCGCGGCCAGCGGGCGCCCGAGGACGTCGTCGTCGTGCGCAGCGGGCCGGAGACCGAGCGCATGCGTCCCCTTCACCCGGAGCCGACGGTGCAGCGCGACACCCGCAAGACGCTGGCCTACCTCGGGATCATGGGCCCGCAGGACGGGGTCGAGCAGGTCCTCGTCGTCATGCACGACCTGGTCCATCGCCGGGGCCGCAGCGACGTCCGCGCCGTGCTGATGGGTTTCGGCGACTGCTACGAGCAGCTGCGGGCGACCTGCACCGAGCTCGGCCTGGACGACTGCGTGACCTTCACCGGGCGCGCCGACCTCGACACCATCGCCGACCAGCTGAGCCTGGCCGACGTCGGGCTCTGTCCCGACCTCAAGTCGCCGCTGAACGACGTCTCGACCATGAACAAGACGATGGAGTACATGGCGTACGCCCTGCCGTCGGTCGCGTTCGACCTGGTCGAGACCCGGGTGTCCGGGGGTGACACAGTCCTCTACGTCCCGTCGGGCGACGTCAGCGCCTTCGCGGACGAGGTCGAGCGGTTGCTCGACGACGACGAGCTGCGCTGCGCGCTGGGTCGCGCCGCGCGGCGCCGGGTGTCGGAGGAGCTCGACTGGCAGGCGCAGGCCGTGCGGTACCGAGGGGTCTTCGCCCGCGTCACCGGCTGGTCGGAGGAAGCGCGGACCGCGGATCCCGCCGTGACCAGCCTGCCCGAGGCCGTGCCCGACCCCGGGTGCGACCACCGGGGCCGGCCCTTCGTGGGCCTGGAAGACGACGCGCTGGACGCGTACATCCTCAAGCGGCCGCGGGTCGAGGCCATGTCGGCGCAGGGCGCCGGCAACCTCGAGCTGAGTGGCGCGTTCGACCTGGCCAAGTGAGCGACCGCTGGACCCGGGGTGATCTCGCTGACGCCGCTGCGCGGGTCGGCCTGATCTGAGCGGGAGCAACAGAGCACCACCCGACAGCGAAGAGCCTGGGCCCTCGGGGAGCTGCTCCTCGAGGGCCCAGGCCTGATCGTTCGGGCACGCGTGCTCAGGACTGACGGAGCATCGGTGCTCGCCTTCGCACTCGCCCACGTCGCGCATCGCAGGGCCTTCGCTCGGCCCACAGTCGGACGGCACGAGGAGGATGGTGTGGGCGCCCCGCACCTGTCCTCCACCCCGGTCCGTCAGCCAGCGGTCTGCTGCGCCGGTGACGGCGTGGGCGCGTTCACTGCATCCGTGCCAGCGACAGCGGGATGCTCCAGGACGGCGAGAAGCTGGTCGGAGCGAGCGTCCCAGCTCTGGCTGCGAGCGAAGTTCTGACGCGCGGTCCGGCCCTTCTCGTCGACCGGGGCGCTGACGAGCCTTGCGGTGAGGCTCGCGAACTCCTCCGGCGTGCTCGTGACGTGGACGAGGTCTGGGGGCAGGGCCCGAGCCGCTGGGAGGTCGGAGGAGACGACCTCCAGCCCGGCGGCGAGGTACTCGATCGTCTTGAGCGGATAGCTGCTGAGGTTGAAGTCGGAGAGTGCGTAAGGAGTGAGTCCCACCGACATCGCTGCCAGGTACCGGGGAAGCTCCTGGAAGGGTCGCGGTCCGGTCCACTGCACATTCGGACGGGCGACCAGCGCGTCGAAACCCGCGAGGCTGGACGTCAGCGCCACGGGCCCGACCAGGAGGAGATTGATCCCGGTCGCGGCGACCTCCTCGAGGAGCCGGATGTCGATGCGTTCGGAGATGTGCCCGATGAATCCCGCCATCGGAGCCGCAAGGGTCACGTCGTTGGCGACCACCTGGGAGTCCGTCTGGGCGAACGCCTGCGCGTTGCAGCCGTTCGGGAAGACGTGCACAGCCCGTCCTGGTGCCGCCCAGCGATCCGCCAGCGGCTGGCTGACACCCAGGACGAGGTCGGCCGAGGCGAGCTGTCGGTTCTCCTCCTCCCGGAGCCGGGCGGCGGAGAGGCCCATCAAGTCGGCACCGGCCACCCAGTCGTCCGTGCCCCACAGGACTCGGACCCGTGACGGGCAGGAGGTGAGAACGTCGTCGAACGACGCGGCGATGATCGCGTCCACGCGCCCGCCGAGCTTGTGAACGGCACGTCGGACGGCCCTGCGCGTCATGGCTGCCGCGATGTCTCGGAGGACTGGCCTGCTGACGCCAGGCACCGAGACGGGTGTGACCCGGGCCAGACCAGGAAGCAGGAACTGGATCGACGGTCCTAGGGAGGTGAGGCGGACATGCGGCCGGCGCAGCGGGGTCAGGATCGACACGGGAGGGTCGACGTAGAGCACCGGGACCTTCGTGCTCAGCGCCAGAGCCAGCTGCTTCTCCGACATCCACGGGTCGTCCCAAGAGACACCGGCGGCGAGGACGACCAGATCGTTCCATCCGCCCGCCGGTGCGTTCTGAGGCAGCTCCCACTCCCAGTCCTGCTGAGGGGCGGTGGTCGCAGATGCAGACTCGCTCGGCGCCGTGAGTGCCCACTGCCACTCGTCGGCCTCGGAGGCCGCTGCTGGACGTGACTCGGGGGGTGCGATCCTCCTGCTCGACGACTGGTGATCTGCCGCCCGGTTGGTGGAGAAATCAAGAGCGAACCGGACGGTGCCGGGCCCCGACTCCACAGGGACAAAGCCGCTGAGGCGGTAGAGGGCTCCGACGGCGCCGATGAGGAAGAAGAGCATCCCGGACACCTGCGGGAACCCGAACGCGTCGAACGTCGCGCAGGCGAACGCGGCGGAGGCGACCGCAGCCATCAGCGAGCGAGCCAGGCTGCGGTCGTCGGGCTGCGAGAGCCTGAGACTGAGTCGCCGTGCCACCACGAGCGTCGTCATCAGGAGGGCCAGGAAGGCGAGCAGACCGACGACTCCGGCCTCGATGAGCAGACCGAGGTACTGGTTGTCGAGGATCCGGTAGCTGGGGAGAAACGTCGAGATACCTCGACCGAACAGAGGGTGCTGGGCGATGAAGTCGAAGGCCAGGCCATAGCTGTCGGTCCGGGACCGGGCGCTGTCGTCGCCGGAGATGCCCGTGAACAGACGGAGCATGGTGCCGAGCACGCCCGGAAGCAGGAGGTACACAGCTCCGAAGCCGGCGACGACGGCCAGGCCGGCGACCTTCCGACGCGCGGGAGGCCAGGACGGGATCAGAACGGCGAGGACGATCGCAAGCCCGAGGAACGCCGACCTCGACATCGTCATGGGCAGAGCGGCACAGATCGCGATCACGGGTCCCCACCGGGCCAGCCTGGAGCGATGGACGTCCGTGAGTCCGAAGTGCAGCGCGAGAGGGAGCACCATCGTGAGGACGACGCCGAACTCGATCGGGTGGGTGGCAGTTCCGGCGGTCCTGGCCAACCCGTTGCGGTCGTAGACGCTGCCCAGCGCCTGCTGCGTCGTCAGGCCAGGAATCTGGAGCTGGTCCACGTAGGAGGTGTGCGTGACGTACTGGACGACCCCGAGGAGGGCTTCGAGCGCCATGCATCCGACCAGGAACCGTAGGAGCCTCGAGAGCTCGTGGCGGGAGACGAGGCCATCCGTTGCAAGGAGCACCAGTCCGGTCCAGGAGGCCACGAGGATCAGGCCGCGGTCGGCAGAGCTCACCTCGAGCGCCTCGACGGGCCGCCGCGCCGCAGCGACGTAGGAGAGGAGCATGGCCAGGCCGAACACTCCCAGCGCGGCCCGCGTGCGGATCGGCGGCCGAGGAGCGGCGTCCGATCGGTTGACCTGTACACCGAGCCACCAGGCGGCAGCAGCGAGCCCCAGGATCTGCGCGGGGGTGCCTGCGGCTCCCAGCGGGGCGAAGAGCAGCGTGGAGGGGATCAGGAGGAGCGCTGCTGCCCAGGCGTAGAGGACGATTCCGGCGTGAATAGGGCTTCGCGTGGCTCGCGAGATGCGGTTCCCGTCATCTCGCGGTCGCGTCTCGATCATGTCGTCGAGTCGGCCCATGTCAGCCTTGAGGGCGACTCCGCGCCTGGGGCCGTCTCGTCGTCGACGTCCGCCGCAGACTCCCTTCTCCTGGTCGACCTCCGCCGAAGGAGCCCGTCCAGCGCGTTGGTCACGAACAGAGTGAGCGCGAGACCCCCGGCCGCTGCCGCAAGCGTCGCTCGCAGCTGCTTCTTGATGGATGGTTCAGGCTCGGTGTCGCGGGTGACCTCCGTGAGGGTGAGCAGGTTGGAGCTCGGGCGCACGGCCACCTGCGCCTGGAGCTGCGCCAAGACCTCCGGCATCGTCCTGATCACCGACTCGAGAAGCGCCAGAGCCCGCTGAGGGTCGGTGTCCTTCACGTCGACCAGAAGCATCGGACCGCTCGAGCTCGAGTCCCGCGCGACCTCGAACGTTGCCGATCCCTTCGCTGGCGCAAGCTTCTCGTGAACGCTCCCGCTGTTCATCGCTGCGGCGAGCATGTCCGCTGCCGGCTCGAGGCTCCCGAGCACGAGGTACGGGTTGCCCGCCTCGCTGGCTGCCTTCGCCGTGGGGAGAACCATCAGCGACGCCCGGACTTCTTGGACCGGCGGAACGACCGTGAAGGCGGTGTAGGCCAGCGCAGCCGTGGCCAGCAACCCGATGAGCGTGATCCACCATCGCCGGCGCAGGCCGCCGACGAGCTCTAACAGATACATTCGACCCCCGTGAATGTGCTGACACCCTGCGCGACCACAGTAGGAGATCTAGGCTGATCGCGTCGGCAGTCCGAGCAAGTCGCTCCTGCCCGTGCGGCAGGCGTCGAGTCGGTGGCCCGGCGGACGGAGGGGGTAGCGGTGACGCTGAGCGATCTGCTCGCTCTCGCCTGGCGTCAGAGGCTCGTGGCGCTGGGCTGCCTGATCCTGACCGGCGTCGCGATGGCCACGATGCTGGCGCCGGTCGAGGCGTGGAATGCGCGCGTCTCCGTCGTGCTGCTCGTCCCGCCGGGGAGCCCAGGTAATCCGCTCGCCTCGACGACGAGCTCTTTGATCTCCACGACCGGGGTCGTGGCGCGCGTCGTCGACGGGCCCGACGACCTTCCACAGACGGTCTCGTCCGACCTGAACCTGGCCAGCACCGACCCCGAACCGGGTTGGAGCCTCCGTCAGCCGAGCGTCGGTGGACAGTGGGACTCGAGCTACGAGGAGCCGCGTCTCGAGGTGAAGGCGTGGGGTCACACCCGCGACGAAGCGTCCCTGCAGATGGACACGGCGTTGGCGGCGATCAGCGGCTCGTTGAGGTCCCTCCAGGACGCTCGGGGGGTCAGCCAGAGCGAGCGCATCCGCGTGAGTCTCAGCCCCGCACAGCCGGTGTTCACGATCCAGTCCGGTTCGCGGATCCGGTCGGTGGCGGGGACCGGACTCGCTGGTGTTCTCGCGACGGTGGCTGCGATCGTCGGCGCGGGTCGCCTGGACGAGCGACGTCGAGCACGGGCGGAGGCGCCCGACGTGGACCGCGTGGCTGAGCACGAGCTCGCCGCGAGCGACAGCTGAGAACGACCGGGTTCGATCCAGCACCCGGGCCGCGTCGTGAGTGAGAGCATGCCTGGCATGGGGCCCCGCGCCAGCATCGTGATCCCGGCCCACAACGAGGCTGCCGTGATCGGTCCGACTCTCGAACGAGTGCTCCGCGACGCCGCGCCGGGCGAGTTCGACGTCGTCGTCGTGTGCAACGGCTGCAGCGACGGCACCGCAGGTGCGGCCGCCAAGCTCCCCGGCGTGCGCGTCGTCGAGACGCCCGTCGGGTCGAAGATCGCGGCTCTGAACCTGGGGGACGTCGTGGCGACGACGTTCCCGCGCGTGTATCTCGACGCCGACATCGAGGTCGACACCGCTTCGTTGCGGGCGGTCGTGCGGGCCCTCGAGGAGGGGGCGGTGATCGCGGCCCCGCTGCCTCGGGTCGACCTGGCCGGGTGCGGGCCGGGGGCCCGGCTCTACTTCACGTTGTGGCGACATCTCGGCTACGCGCGCGAGCACGTCGTGGGTTCCGGCTTCTACGCCTTGTCCGAGCAGGGCCGCGCCCGGTTCGGGACGTTCCCCGACCTGGTGGCCGACGACCTGTTCGTCTACTCCCTCTTCAGAGCGGGGGAGCGGGTGAACCCTCCCGGTGCACGCTTCGTGATCCGCGCTCCGCGCTCCCTCAGGGCAACGCTCGACCGCCGGACCCGCATCGTGTTCGGGAACCTCCAGCTCCGCGCGGCGACCGGTCGGATCCCCGACGTCCCGCGACCGACGCCTCCAGGGGTCGTCGCCCAGAAACCGTGGCTCGTTCCGGCCGCGGCGGTGTACGTGGTGGTGAATACTGTCGCGGCGAGAAGGGCGCAGGCGCGGCTGGCCGCCGGACAGGCGGTGGGCTGGAACCGCGACGAGAGCAGACGGGTGCGCGACATGTCGGGCAAGAACGCTGTGACACGGGGGCTGGTGTCGGCCTCGACCGTGAAGGGCTGGGCCAAGGTCGCGAACTTCTTCCGGTACGACTCCAAAGAGCTCGCGAGGGCCGCGATCGGGCCGGGCGTCTACGTCTCCCCGACGGTGTCGGTCCGTAACGGTGCCCGGGTCTCGATCGGTGCTGGTAGCCACATCGGCCAATGGTCCTGCCTGTGGGCCGGGGACTCTGACGGACGCATCGAGATCGGTGATCACGCGCTGCTGGCGCCGGACGTGTTCATCACCGCCTCCGACTACGACTTCGACGCCGGACCGGGCCCCGTGATGGACCTGCCCAAGCGCGAGCGCGACGTCCGGATCGGGAGCAACTGCTGGCTCGGCGCGAAGGTCGTCGTCGTCGCCGGCGTCACGATCGGTGACGGCGCCGTCGTCGCTGCGGGTTCCGTGGTCACCCGCGACATCCCCGAGAACGCCGTCGCGGCCGGGGTGCCGGCGCGGGTCGTCCGCATGCGTGGCGAGCGGCGAGACGACCAGTGAGCGAGGTGGCTGTGGTCTTGGTGACCTACAACTGCGCAGACTGGGTCGGCCGGTGCCTGGACGCACTGCCGGCAGCGTTGGCCGGACGCTCGGCTGAGGTCGTCGTCGTCGACAACGCCTCGGTCGACGGGAGCGTGGCAGCGGTCCTGCGCCATCCGGACGTGGATCTGCTGACGAACGAGCGGAACGTCGGGTTCGCCGCCGCCGTGAACCAGGGGGTGCGGGCATCGAGCGCACCCTGGGTGTTGCTGCTCAACCCCGACACCGATCCGCGTCCTGGGTCGCTCGACGCGCTGGTGGCGTTCGCCGAGGCGAACCCCATGCATCTGGTCTACGGCGGCCGCACCCTCACCGAGGACGGAGCCGTCGAACCCTCGTCCTGCTGGGGCCTGCCGAGCGTCTGGAGCACCCTGTGCTTCGCGCTGGGCCTGAACACGGTCTTCCAGGGTTCCCGTGTCTTCGACCCTGAGTCACTCGGCGGTTGGCGACGAGACACTGTCCGCGAGGTCGGCATGGTGACCGGCTGCCTGCTTCTCATCCCCCGGTCGACCTGGGATGCCCTCGACGGCCTCGACGAGCAGTTCTTCGTGTACGGCGAGGACGCCGACCTGAGTGCGCGGGCCCGGGCTATCGGCGCTCGTCCGATCATCACGCCGAGTGCCGAGATCGTGCACGCGGTCGGTGTCTCGGCCAGCAGCTCCAAGCTTCCTTTGCTCCTCGCCGGCAAGATCACCTATGCCCGCCGGCACTTCCCGGGCCGGCGGGCGGGACTGGTCGTCTCGCTGCTGCGGATCGGGGCAGGAGTCAGAGCGCTGGGCTCTCGGGCACTTCGACGCGAGACGATCTGGACTGCCGCGTGGCAGCGGCGCGGCGAGTGGTGGGACGGCTTCCCGGCACGGGCGTAGGACCCCGTCCGGAGGCTCGGCTCAACGCCCGGCGGCTGCGGCGGCGGCCAAGATGCCGACGACAGGTCCGACCACCACGCGGGTCGCGGCCGTGTCGGAGGGGTGGAGCCCGTCGCCGAGCTCACGCTCGTCCGCAGGGAGGGCGTTCCAGCGGGGGTAGAGATCGACCAGACCGGCGTCGTGGCGCTGGGCGAGGGCGACGTACGCCGCGTAGTACCGGCTCAGGAAAGGGCGTGCCCAGGCGCGTGGGCCGACGGCGGGACTCATGGTGACCAGGACCACGCTCGCCTCGGGTCGGGCGGACGCCAGCCCGTCGAGGATGCTCTCGTGCCGGGCCACTGAGTCCCTCACGCTGAGGTGGTGGCGCACGTCTGCGTCGTTCACGCTCAGCTCGACCACGACGACGTCCGGCCTGGTCGCGGCCACGCGCTCGATCTGCGTGGTTCCCCACGTCGAGGTTCCTCCCGGCTGAGCGACCCGATGCACCTCGACCGGTCGGGCAATCCGGCGGGAGAGCTCTGCGCCGACCTCGTCGGGCCAGCGGTAGCGGCTGGCTGAGCTCAGACTCGTCCCGAGGACCGTCACCTGCAGCGGGCGTCCTTCCGGGCTCACGAACGCAGGCGCAGCGCGATCACGAGGTGCTGCCGGCTCGACCGCCAGCACGGTCGCGCCCAGGACCACGACGACGGACGAGCAGGCGACCGTCGCGGCCAGCAGTGCTGCGCCACCGACGAGGGTCCGGCGCACCAACCGGTTCCTGGTCAAGCAAGGCCCCGCTCGGCCAACCAGCTCTCGTTGTCGTCGGCGTCGGCGAACCGGCCGTACTCGCCCACCTCGATGTTCTCCTGCAGCACCCGAGCGGGGTTGCCAGCCACGACGCTGCGCGGCGGCACCGACTTCGTCACGACCGAACCGGCACCCACCACACAGCTGTCGCCGATCTCTACGCCCGGCATGATCAGGCTCCGCCCGCCGATGAAGCAGTTCTCGCCGATGCGCGTGTGCAGGTAGAGCCCGCGGGTCCGGTCGTGGCACAGGATCCGCGCCTCGAACGCCACGTAGGAGTGGGCCCCGACGTGGACCCCGGCCGGGAACGTCCGGTCGAACTTGGCGGTCAGGCTGAACTCCGCGGTGGGGTCGATGTCGTAGTGCCAGACCCGGGTGTAGACGAGACGGTAGACCGACTGGATCCGGCGTCGGACGCCCATCAGCCGATTGAGCCCCTGCCGCCTCACCTTCAGATGGGGCCGCGCAGAGCTGCTCTCGGGCCCGGAATCCACCATCAACGCCTCCTGCGGGACTTCCCGTGTCCGACGAGAAGCCGACCCTCGACAGCTTGGGGACCGACCCTACCGATGCATCGGCCCGCGCGGGCGGTTGCTGAGTTCTCGGGGCTCCGTCCCGCCTCCTCAGTTCTGCAGGACCAGCGGCGTCGGCGGTGACCCCGGATGCCGCCTGCTCCTTCCGCCATGTAACGGCGGCTGCACTCCGGGCGATTGATCGCCCGGTACCGGCTCGGGGATCCATCGACCTAGGCGTAGCTGCGACGCTCGCCCACCATTCAGGAGCCAACCACATGCGCCGATCATCGACCGCTCTCGTGTTCGTCGTCCTCGCCGCGTCGCTCGGCGGCAGCCTCGCCGCCAGCGCTGCCACGGCCAACGACACCGCCTGCCGCAAGGCCACGATCTCGGGCTCGGCCAGCTCGACCGAGATCCTCGCCTATGACGCGTGCCGCTTCGACAGGCTCGACGCCGCGGTCGCCGGGCTCAAACCGACCACCGCACCGACGCCGAGCCCCACGGCGTCGAGCACGCCGACTCCCTCCACCGCTCCGACGGCGACAGTGACGCCTAAGCCTTCGACGACGGCGACGGCACCCACGACCCCGCCGAGCTCCGGCAAGCCCGGTTCGTCCAACACGGGAGTGCCGGTCGGAACCACTCTCACGGCCTACACCGGACCGAAAACGATCACGACCGCCGGAACTGTGATCGACGCCAAGGACATCAGCGGCACCTTGAGCATCCAGGCCAAGAACGTGGTCATCCGTAACTCCAAGATCCACGGCAGCAACGCGGGCACCGGCGTTGCTGTCGAAGAGAACGGCAGTGCGACGATCACCGACTCGGAGATCTACAGCTTCGAGGTCGGCATCACCTACTCGAACTTCACGGCGATCCGGGTCGATCTTCACGACCTGACATACGACGGCCTCAAGATGAGCTCGAACGCTCGCCTGCAAGACTCGTGGATCCACTCGCCGAGGCCGACCTCCGACGCCCACTGGGACGGCGTGCAGGTCCAGAACGGCGTCGTGAACACCGTGATCCAGGGCAACAACATCGACGGCGGCACGGCCGACGTGAACTCGGCCCTGTTCCTGTGCCCCGACCTCGGCCCGTCCACGAACGGCCCGCTCACCGTGACCGGGAACTGGCTCGACGGGGGCAACTTCACCGTGAACGTTCTCGACGGCAACAACGGCCAGTACTTCATCAAGACCATCTCCGTCACCGACAACCGGTTCGGCAACGCCTCGAAGTACGGCCGGTCCAACGTGAACGTGCCGATCACCCAGTCCGGCAACGTGGTCGACTCGACCGGGGCTGCGTACAGCCTCTAGGGCCGGACGCTACTCATCCAGCAAGGTCCGGGTACTCCCCGAGTCCTGCTGGCATCAGCGGTTGATGGTCGTGCCGGTGTCGTCCCACACGTTGCCAGACCAGGTCACCGGCACCTTCACGTTGGCGGGGCCGTAGCGTCCGCCACGGCCGATCCGGTTACCGGTCACCGTGATGGCGGAGATGTAGTACTTCCCGCCGTCACCGTCCAGGACGGCGAGAGTGAAGTTCCCTCCGTCGAGCCAGTTGTCCTTGACGGTCAGCGGGCCTGCGGTGCTCGGACCGAGGTCCGGGGTCAAGAAGAGGGCGGAGTTCGCATCGCCGGCGCCGACGTCGATGTAGTTGCCCTGGATGACTGTGTCGGTGACTCCGGCCTGCACCTGACCGCCATCCCAGTGGGCGTCCGCGCTGGGCTTCGGACTGTGGACCCAGCTGTCCTGGAGACGGACGTTCGAGCCGATCTTCACCCCGTCGAAGCTGAGGTCGTGCAGGTCGACCCGGACCGCTGTCCAGTTGCTGTAGGTGATGCCGACCTGGAAGTTGTAGATCTCGGAGTCGGTGATGGTGGCGCTGCCGCTGTCCTCGACGTACACACCGGCCACGGCTCTCGGGTCGTCATGGATCTTCGAGTTGCGGATGGTCACACCTTTGGCCCGGATGACCAGGGCTCCGGTGATGTCCTTGGCGTCGATGACGGTGCCCGCGGTCGTGATCGTGAGGGGTCCGGTGTAGGCCGTCAACGTGGTTCCGGCGGGCACGCCCGTGCTGGACGAGCCGGGCCGTGTCGCACGAGAGGGGGCATCCGATGCGATCGGGCTGGACGGTGCCGGCATCACGGTCGAGCCGGTGCTCGATGCCGCTGGCGCCGCGCTGGTGAATTCCACGTCCACGTAGTAGTTCATGTCGCGTGACGAGCTCTCCGGAACACCACCGTCGTAGGTGAACACTCCTTGAACAGCGGTCAGGTCACGCGTCGTCACCGGCTTGGACGGGGACAGCGACCCTGGATCCGCCGAGTAGTGGCCGTTGGACGCGCTGTAGGAGGCCGTGTAGGTGGAGCCGCCCTGCACCGGTACCGGCGTGCTGAGCCGTGCCTCCTGCCAGCCGGGGGCGGTGGTGTCGCGGAAGGTCGTCTGCGCGAGCTGCTCACCCTCAGAGCCCCAGAGCGTCCCCTTGTGCTCACCCGTGTTCTGCGGTCCCCGGTAGTAACGGATCGCGGTGATCCATCCGGGGCTCGCCGTGGTGATACGGACGCCGAGCTCGACAGACTTGTCGTCGCTCGCTGAAGCGTTCGTCGGTACGGCATCACCGAAGATGGTGTAGCTCGTCGGAGCGGCGGGTGCGACCGGGCTGTACGACCGACCGATGACCACGGCGACGATGGTGGCCACGACGAGGACGACGATGCCGGGCCCGACCCAGCGGGTACGCCGACGTCGGGCCGAAGTCACGTCGGCCTGCGTCGGTGGTTCGCGGAGACTCGGTGGGACCTCCATCAGCCACGCGCCGGGGCCAGGCGCGCGCGCACGACATCGACCATCTGTCGAGCCGCTCTCGACCATGTGTAGTAGGCGCGCCGTTCGGGTGCGAGGGCTCGACACGCTGCGTAGAGCTGGTCATCGCCGAGGGCGGACTCGATGGCCTCGGCGAGCTCGTCAGGGTCCTCGCTCTGGATGAGCCGGCCGCCGCTTGCCCGGTCGATGATCTCGGGCATCGCAAAGGCGTCACGGCCGATGCAGGGCAGGCCCCGTGCCAGAGCCTCGGCGAAGGCGATGCCGAAGCCTTCGAACCGAGAAGGCATCACGAACAGGTCGTGGACCGCCATCGCGGCATCCACCTCGTCCCGCGACTGCGGGCCACGGAAGTCGATCCCGTCCGGGAGCTCGGTCAAGGGCCAGCGGACCGGGCCGATCACGGTGAGCTCGACTCCTATGCCGTGCCTGGCCCGGAGGAGCTGGAAAGCAGCGACCACCTGGTCACCGGCCTTGGTGTCGAAGTCGCGGCCGACGAACAACAACCTGAGCGGACCGGAGCGGCGGCGCTCGGGGACCGGCGTGTCACTGGGGATCTCCACGTTGACCCCAGGTGGCACCACGACGATCTTGTCGGCAGCTACCCCGGACCTGATCATGTCGTCGGCCAGCCACCGGCTCATCGGGAAGAGTCCGGCGGCGTCCTGCCAGACGGACACCTGGCGGTCATGGAGGCTGCGGAGGCGGCTGGGTCGCAGCGTTCTGAAGTGGGGGATCGACGTTCCCCCGAAGGTCCGGAGCAGCAGCCCGTAGCTCAGATCCTGCACGATGAACACCGGCAGCGCTGCTCGGCCGAGGTCCTGGACGCTGATGACCGCCTGGCTGTCCGAGCGCCGCGAGCGCCGGTTCAGCTGTCGGCCGTTCCAGGCCATCGCTGCCCTCGAGTGCGGCCACAACGACTTCCAGGTCCCGTGCGCCCGCCGAAGACTCGCGGCCCTGAAGGCCGTGCGGAGCGCCGGCGGCGGGCTGACGTCGATGTCCTCGACGCGGACCAGCTCTCCCAAGGCCGCGCGCAGCATCCAGGGCGTGCCGGACCAGGTGCGCTCACGATCCGGCTCCCAGCGGCAGGCGAGCGCGACTTCGCTCAGCAGAGGTGCCTCCGACACGGGACCAGGGTACGAGAAGGTCACCGCTTCTCGCCGCTACTGTGAATCTCGTGGTTCGGTCGGCGCGCAGCTTGCTGAGCCCGGGATTGCGGCGCGCAGCACGGCGGGGCGCCGACGCCCTGCTGGGCCGACGGCTCGGGTCGATCAGTTCCGCCCGGGCGGGAGACAGCTACGCGATCACGTTCGACGACGGTCCCGACGCCGAGGTGACTCCGCGGCTGCTCGTGCTCCTCGGCCGACTCCGTGTGAGGAGCACGTTCTTCTTGCTGGTGAACCAGTGCTACGCACATCCCGAGCTCGCGCGGGCCATTGCGGACCACGGCCACGAGATTGCGCTGCACGGTCGCGACCACCAGCGGATCACGCGGTTCTCCTCGCTGAGCGATGCGTCGGACCACCTCAAGGCAGCCCGCGACGATCTGGCGGAGGTGACCGGACAGCCGGTGCGCTTCTACCGCCCGCCGTACGGTGCGCAGTCGATACGTAGCTATCGCGCCGCGAGGGCTGCAGGTCTCGACGTCGCGGTCTGGAACGCCGACGTCCACGACTGGGTCGACCGTCCCGCCGCCGATGTCGCCGCCCTGGCCCGGGACCGAGTGCGACCCGGAGGGGTGCTGCTCTTTCACGAGCGGCTCGAGCCCGACCTCCCCCGAGCAGCACCCGCGACGACATTCGACCGGTGCGCCGTCGTCGAGCAGATGGTCGCTGACTGCCGTAGCCGGGGCCTCGAGCCCGCGACGCTCGGGGAGATGGTGCAGGGGGGTCGCGCCGTCAGGACGGCCTGGTTCAGGTCCTGAGATGCCGTAGAGGGTCGTGCCTCTGTCGTAGGCCGCCCAGTGCCCGACCCAGAACGACTTGACGAGTCGCCGGCCGCCTGACCTGGCACGGGGACTGTACTGCTCCCGTAAGAATTTTTGCCCTGCTGATTCCTCGACGGCGCCGGCAGCCGACTGGTCCACGAGCTTCCGGCGACTTTGGCACTCGGGCTGACTGTTCGACTGAGCGGATCTGACCTCTCGACGCGAGCGGCGCGGACGTTACTGGCCGAAACTGGGAACGGCAAATCCGTCTCGTGCGTCGGGACCCGTCATCGTCCGACTTGTCAAACCTTAATTGTTTCGTGATGATCCTCCTGTTATCACGGTCAGATCACGGACATGTTCTCCGCCCTCGGTGGCACTGAAGCGTCCAGGACGCGCCGATTCCTGGTCAGCTTGCGCTCGGGTCAAGGCTGAAGAAGTCAGCACCCAAAGGCTCGACATTCACGTGCGCCGAGCACCGTGCCTGCCAGGACGAGGAGATATCGATGCAGCATGGAAGAAAAACCGCACGCAGGTTGCTGCCGCCCATCGGCGCCGTCTTGGGCGTGGTCCTTGTTCTTAGCGGACTGGGTGCCGACCCGGCCGCGGCGGCTGGCGAGCAGACCCTCTGGGGAACCGGTTCTCCCGCCGGTGCGCGTACCGCTGACGACTCGTTGTCGGTCGAGCTGGGCACAGCCTTCACGGTCGAGGTCTCGGGATCGATCTCCGGGATTCGGTACTGGCGGAGCAGTGCTCAGGAGGGCTCCGAGCCGGCTGCCCTGTGGACGTCGGACGGCGAACGCCTTGCCTCGGCCAGCGCCCCGAGCACGGACGACTCCGGCTGGCAGACCGCCACTTTCTCCTCACCGCTGAAGGTGGACGAGGGCGACTCCCTGGTCGTGTCCTACCACGCATCGCAGGGCGAGTACGCGTTCACGTCGGGCTACCACGGGGCGTCCGTGTCGTCTGGCCTCAGCATCCCGAGCTCCAACGCCGGCCGCTACACCTACGCGTCGTCAGCCAGGTTCCCGAGCCGCAGCTACCAATCCACGAACTATTGGGTGACACCCCTGTTCACACCGGCGAGCTCCGGCGGCTCAGGCGGCACGGTGCCGGCGCCCCCGAGCGCGCCGACCGTCCCATCGACGGGCAAGCCTGGGCCCTCGAACACAGGCGTCCCGGACGGGACCCCGCTGACGCGCTACACCGGACCGCACACCATCACGACCGCCGGCACAGTGATCGATTCCAAGGACGTGAGCGGTGGTCTGATCATCCGGGCCAAGGGTGTGGTCATCCGCAACTCGAAGATCCACGACGACCCGGACGCTGTGGCCGGTGTGTTCGTCGACGGCAGTGGGAGCGCGACGATCGTCGACTCAGAGATCTACAACTTCGAGGTCGGCATCACCTACAGCAACTGGACTGCGATCCGGGTCGACGTCCACGACATCACCTTCGACGGGATGAAGATCAGCTCCAACGTCCGGCTTCAGGACAGCTGGGTCCACAACCCGAAGCCCAGCTCGGACGCTCATTGGGACGGCGGGCAGGTGCAGAACGGCGTGGTGAACACGGTGATCGAGGGAAACTTCATCGACGCCAGGGGGTCCAACACGAACACGGCCCTCTTCCTCACTCCTGATCTCGGTCCGAGCACGGACGGTCCGTTGACGGTGAGGAACAACTGGCTCGACGGGGGCAACTTCACGGTCTCCATCCTGGACGGGGACAACGGGCGGTACTACATCTCCAACATCTCCGTGACGGGCAACCGCTTCGGTCGCGAGGGACGGTACGGCGCGGCATACGTGAACGTCCCGTTGACGTGGTCCGGCAACGTGTGGGACGACACGGGCAGGACTGTTACGCCCTGAGCTGAGAAACGACATAGCCCGACCTTCCCCTGGTCGGCGCTCGGTCGGAGTCAGCGAGAATTCGCTGGTAGGAGCCTCGACCGAACGAATCCCCTCGTCTCTCGTCCTCACCTGCCTGTCCTGCGTCGGTCAGGAGGAACCCGCCTGGCGGCCACCGGCGAGCTGTTGAAGTCGTCGGCCGCACCCCTTCCGAATGCACGACGCAGTCTTCGGTCGCCCTCGTAGAGCGCATAGCCGGGCAGTGCAGCCCCTCCACTCGCCACGAGCCGCGCGGTACCCGCCTGGTCCTGCTCCGCCCTCGTGTAGAACTCGATCTGTCGGCGGGCGGCAGCGGTCAGGGAGAACCGGTCGACGACCAGCCGGTGACCCAGGGCCCCCACCCTTCGCCGCAGCCCCGGATCGCTCACCAGACGTCGAACGATCTGGGTGAAGACACCCTGTCCCTCCGCGGGGTCCTGGCCGACGCCGTACCAGCCCTGCCAGAAGAAGGTCGGCGCCGTGTCCTCGTCCAGAAGCGAGAAGAAGCCCTGCTCGCCCTGCACGATGAGCGGCCTTGCGAACGCGAGCGCCCGGAGTGCGGACCCTCCCATACCCAGGACAGCTTCGGCCGCCGCGTACGCGGGGCGCGGATCGGCGAGCTGGCCGGCCAAGGTGACGGCCGCCCGCCCGGCTCGGCCGTTGGCCGCAGCGGCGGCGCAGCCGATCTTGTTGTGGGCCGGGCCGTCTCCCACGACGATAAGCCGCACGCGCCAGGCCGGAGGGAGGTCGGCGACCGCGGTGATGGCCGTGATGATGCCTTCAGCCTTGAGCTCCTGCGCGAGCCTGCTCACGCAGACGATGAGAAAGTCCTGGGCGTCGATCCCGTACTCGCGTCGGAAGGCCGCGACTTCCCGTTCGTCGAGAGGCGCGTTGTGCGCGAGGTCGACCGGGGGCTCTAGGACCCCGACGTCCGGCCGCCCGGCGACCCGCTCCGCGTGAGCGATCTGCTCAGTACCGACCAGGAGCGGCATCTGCCGTGGGATGAATGGGGCTACTGACATCGACATGACGGTCGAGACAGCGACAGTGGCTCGTAGGCCGACGGACGCGGCATAGCACTCCAGAGCTGGTGGCCACTCATATCCGTGCAGCACGGTGGCACCGCGATCGGCAGCGAGGTGACGCAGGGCGCTCACCACCGCAGGCGTGGGGCGGAGCCGGGGTCGGGGCGCCTCGACGAAGTCGAGGCCGAGCTCGGCTATGCGTGTGTTCAGTGCGCCACGACGGCCGAAGATGGTTGTCTCGACACCGAGGTCTCGCACAGCTCCTGCGATCTCGATGGCGTTCAGCTGGCTGCCGCCCATCTCGAGGTCGTGCGGGAAGACGATCACCTTCATGATCAGGTTGTCTCGACGCGTGGTGACCGGATCGCAGCAAGCTCCCGGCGTCTCGTGAAGAGCAGGAACGCTGCCACGGCCGCGCCGAACAGGCCGCTGACGGCGCACACGGCGAACGGCAGGCTGACCGTTACCGCGACCGCGGAGGTGAAACCAACGATGGCCAAGCCACCCAGGGCCGAGGGCGCAACCTCCCGGGCGAGTCCCGCCACCTGGACACCTGCCCGCCGCAACAAGAAGCAGTAGGCAGGAACGACCACAAGGGCCGAGACGAAGAACTGAGCCGCGGCGACGCCGACAAGCCCGAAGAGGTGCGCTCCTGTCAGTAACGCCGGAGGCAGAGCGACCAGCCAGAGGACCTGGACGACGAGGATTCCCCGCGTGGCCGAGCGAACCACGAGGTAGTCGTAGCTGAGCTCGAAGAAGATCCTGGTGATGGCGGTGATCCCCAGCCAGGTCAGAACGGCAGCGGACGGAAGCCACCGATCGCCGTAGACCACTCGGACGACGGGCACGGCCGCAGCCGCCAGCAGGGAGCAGGTGGGGATCACGACTGCGAACAAGATCCCGAAGACCGAACGGAACGCCCTGTTCATCCGGTCTGGCTCGCCCTGAAGCCTGGCGAAGGCGGCCGGGGCCACGCTCCGCACCGGCTGCGAGAAGATGCTCACCGGCCAGCTCGACAGGTTGAACGCGAGCACGTAGAAGCCGAGCGCCGTAGCACCCAGCCGGGACCCGACGACGAGCTGGTCGGTGTAGCCGACGAGAAACACGATGACGCTCGCTCCAGCCAGCGGCAGCCCGAAGTGCAGGAGCCGACGAGCGACGTCTCGGTGGAAGCCGAACCGGTAGGGGAGGGGCGACCATGCGATGAAGAGCACCGCCGCGGCGAGGCTGCCGACGATTCGCCCGATGGCCAGACTCATGGCCCCGAGTCCGAGAAGCGCCAGGGTCAGGGAAACGCCCGCCCCCAGCCAGGTGTTGACCTGGTCGATGGCCATCCGGCGGCCCTGCCGAAAGTTGCGCTGAAGCAGTGCTGCTGGCCCCGCGACGATTCCGTTGATGAGGATCGACACCGCCATCACCCGGACGACAGGCGTCGCCGAGACGTCTCCCAACGCGGAGGAGACCGCAGGTGCAACGAACCACATGGCGCCAACCAGGAGGCTGCTCATCACCACCGAGACAGTGTTGACGGTCGGCGCGATCGTCTTGGGGTCGTCGACCCACCGGACGATCGCCAGACTGACGCCGAGCTCGTTGAAGCTCAGCACCGCGAGCATGGTGATGGTCGCGACGGCGAAGGTGCCGAACGACTCCGGGCCGAGCAGCCGGGCCAGGGCGATACCGATCGCGAGCGTGCCGAAGCGTCCGACGATGCCGTTCAGGAAGCTCCACCCGAAGGCGCGGGAGGCCCTCGCGGCCAGCTCGCCGGGTGCCCCAGGCGGAGGGGTTTCGACCGGCGCAGTCATCTGAGCTCAGCCCTTCAACGACGCCGCAAGTGCCTCGACGACCTGGGCCTGCTGAGACGCGGTGATGTGCGGGAACAACGGGAGCGACAAGATCTCGCCCGCCGCCTGCTCCGCCACGGGGAACGAGCCCGCCCCGAGCCCGAGGAAGGCGTACGCGCGGGTGAGGTGCAGCGGGTGCGGGTAGTGGATGCCCGCGCCGATGCCGACCTCGTTCAGGCGGCGCAGCACGGCGTCTCGCTCCCGCACGCGGACGACGTAGAGGTGCCAGGCGTCGACGTTGCCCTCGGCCGAGCGCGGGGTCCTGACACCGTCGACCTCAGCCAGCAGCGCGGAGTAGCGCGAGGCCGCCTGTCGGCGCCGCTCGTTCCAGCCGGCGAGGCGCCGGAGCTTGGCGTTGAGGACCACGGCCTGCACGGTGTCGAGGCGGGAGTTCATGCCGACCACCTCGTGGTCGTACTTGCGTGCCGACCCGTGGTTGGCGATCAGCCGCACGCGGGCGGCGACGTCGGTGTCCTGGGTGGTGACCGCGCCGGCGTCGCCGGCTGCGCCGAGGTTCTTGCCCGGGTAGAAGCTGGTCCCGGCCGCAGCACTCAGACCACCGGCGAAGCGACCGGAGCGGGTGGCGCCCTGGGACTGGGCGGCGTCCTCGACCACGGGGATGCGACCTGCGACTTCGAGCACGCGCTCCACGGGGGCGACCTGACCGAACAGGTGCACCGGGACGATCGCCTGCGTCTTCGAGGTGATGGCGTCCGCGACCCGCTCCGGGTCGATCAGGAGGTGCTCGGGGTCGACGTCGACCAGCACCGGCACGGCGCCGATCCGGGAGACGGCCTCGGCGGTCGCGATGAACGTGTTGGCCGGCACGATCACCTCGCCGTCGGCGGTCACCCCGACCGCGCGCAGCGCGAGCTCGAGCGCGTCCGTGCCGTTGGCCACCCCGACGCAGTGCGCGACGTTCGTGGCCTCGGCGTAGGCGAGCTCGAACTCGCCGACCGGCTTGCCCCCGATGAACGCGGTCGTCGCGAACACTTCGGCCAGCCCGGTCATCACCTCGTCTGCGATCTCGGCCTGCTGCGCGGCGAGGTCGACCAGCGGTATGGCGTTCACGTGGTGCTCCCGATCGAGGTGGTGGTAGGCGTCCGGCGTGGGTGGGACGAGTCCTTCGTCCAGCTGAGGCTCAACGCGGCAGGACCTCCAACGCTGGTCGGACGGTTTCGAGCCGTGCTCTGGTGCCGCGGAGCGCGTCGGCCGGCCGGACGGGTCGACCGTCGACCTCGATCTCCTCGAGCCGGAGCGCCTCCCGGCCACAGGCCACGACGACGGCGCCGGAGGTCCTGTCGACACTGAGCACCTGCCCGGGCTCCGCGAGGTACCGGTCCGGTGGCACCACGGCCGAGGCGCGCCAGACTCGGACCTCGCGGTGGTCGTGGTGGGTGAAGGCGCCCGGGTACGGGCGGCTGCTGGCCCGCACAAGCCGACCGATCTGCTCAGCCGGTCGGCCCCAGTGGATCTGACCGTCCTGAGGCAGGCGGGGATAGCAGCGCAGGCCGCTCGCGCTACCCGCTACCACGACCTCGTCGGGAGCGTCGAGGGCACGGTCGAGCGCCGCCAGGAACAGCCCGGGAGCCTGCGCTCGGCTCCAGTCGAGCACGTCGCGCACGTAGGTCTGCGGCCCGAGCTCCAGGGACGCACGGGCGAGCACATCGCCGGCGTCCAGCTCCGCAACCATGCGGTGCACATCGGCGCAGATCTCGGGCTCGTCGTTGAGGATCGCCCAGTTGGCGGTCGCGTTCCCCTTGTAGTCGGGGAGCCGGCCCAGGTGCAGGTTGAGCACGCCGTGCCGCAGCAGGGCGAGAGCCGCCTCGGGGATCAGGAAGCGCCAGTTGGCACTGATGCCGATCTGCAGGTCGTGGCGCTCCACCAGCTCGGCGACGAGGTCGCTCGAGATGGTCCGTGTCGTGAGGAACTCGGCCCCGGCCTCGGCGGCGAGCGCCGCGAAGTCGGTCACTCCCACGTCGTACTCGGCGTAGGCCTCGTCGGTGATGACGGCTGCCACGCGGTACCGGGAGCTGCCTGCCAGCGCCCGGACGGTGTCGTAGAGCAAGCCGGACCGCCCGATCGCGAGCACGCCGATCTGCGTCACAACCACTCCAGGATCGGCTCGCCGCGGAACATGGTGCCGCCGGACAGAGCGACCTCGGCAGCCTTCAGGCCCCCCGCCTGCAGCCGGATCACCGAGTCAGGTCCGATGTCGCTCAGCAGCGTGCCCATGTGTCCCCGTGGCACGACGCGTGGGTGGTAGGAGACCTGGGCCTCGCTCAGAGCCGCCGTGTCGACGTGGCCGGCGAAGCGCAGGAGAACGGCCCCCGGGAGGTGCTCGGCCAGGAAGCCGGGTGAGATCGCGGCCCCGTGTCCCACCCACTCCTGCTCGAAGGGGTAGGCCGCGAGCACGACGCCGGCCACGTCCCCGAGCGGCAGCTGTGCGACGAGCTCGTCGACGGTCTGCACCACCACGAGGTCGGCGCACAGCGACGAGAGGGTGCGGGCCAGGAACGGTCCGAAGGGGTTGTTGCACAACAGCACGAATCGGTTGTGGGTCAGGCTGAGCCCCGCCTCGTGGATCTGACGGACAGCCAGCTCCCCGAGGTAGGAGAAGACGTCCACGTCGCGGTGTCGTTCGTTGGTCCCCGGCACCCGGATCCCGCGAGTGTGGGCGTAGGCGAGGTCCAGGTCCTCCGCACGCTCCTCCCATGCCTCGTACATCAACGGCACCACCACCTCCGAGCGAGCGTGACCCAGCACGCTCTCGTCGAGGGGGCGTAGGTGCCCAGAGTTCGTGATGACGTCCGCCTCGGCCACCACCTCTGGTGGCAAGGTGTCGAGCACGGTGACCGAAGCCTTGCTCACGTGGAGCGCGTCCAGCAGCGAGTACGTCTCCTCACCGACCTCGGCGACGCTCCCGTACCGCGTCGGGCGGGTGAAGGCGTAGACCCGAGCTCCGGCCAGCGCTGCGAGCACGGGGGTGACGACGTAGGGCCCGGTCGCCGCCTCGGTCAGCACGACCCGGTCTCGAAGATCGAGCTCGAGCTCGTCCACGACGCGACGGACCTTGCCGGCGAGAGTCATCGGTCCGGCCCGAGAGGGCTGCGCAGCACGTCGACCACCCGCGCCTGCTGCGTCTCGTCCATCTGGTGGAAGAGCGGCAGGATCAGTGTGGAGTCGGTGAGGTGCTCCGTGACCGGCAGCGAGCCGGGTGCAGCGACACCGACGTACGGCGGCTGGCGGTGCGTCGACATGATGCCGCGCCGGGCGGAGATGTCGGCGTGCGCCAGCTGCTCCAGCAGCCCGTCACGGGTCAGCGGGTAGGGCTCGTCGACCTCGACCCAGAAGGACTGGAAGTTGCTCTCGCCCCAGGCGGGGTCGACCACCGGGCGCAGCCCGGGCACGTCGCCGAGGAACTTCGTGTACGACGCCGCCAGCTCGCGCCGGCGGGCGACGACCTCGGGCAGGCGGCCCAGCTGCACGAGCCCGACCGCCGCCTGGAGGTCGGTCATCCGAAAGTTGTAGCCGACCTCGTCGTAGGTCTCGGGCGGGGCGAGGACCGACGAGTGCCGGTCGGCGGCGGACACGCTCATCGCGTGCTCCCGCAGCGTCCGCGCCCGGGCGGCCCACTCGGGGCGTGAGGTGGTGAGCATGCCGCCCTCTCCGGTGGTGAGGATCTTGCGCGGGTGGAACGACCACGCCGCGACCTCGGCGCCGGCACCGACCGGCCGGCCGCGGTAGCGCGAGCCCGCTCCGCAGGCCGCGTCCTCGACGACGGTGATGCCGCGGGGGTCGCACACGGCGCGGATGGCGTCCAGGTCGACCGGCACGCCGCCCTGGTCGACCACGACGACCGCGCGGGTGTGCTCGGAGAGGGCCGCAGTCACGGTCTCGGGCGTGAGGTTGCCGGTGGTCAGGTCGACGTCGGCGAAGACCGGTGCCGCCCCGACGTAGCGGACCGCGTTGCTGGTGGCGATGAACGAGAAGGACGGGACGACGACCTCGTCGCCGGGTCCGACACCGACCACGACCATCGCCAGGTGGAGCGCGGTCGTGCACGACGACGTCGCGACCGCGTACGGCGCCTCGGCCGCCTCGGCGAAGGCCGCCTCGAAGGCGGCGACCCGCGGTCCTTGGGCGACCCAGCCGGACCGAAGGACCTCGGCGACGGCCTCGACCTCCTCCTCGCCGAGGTAGGGCAGCATCACGTTCAGCCGGGTCACGCGGAGGCTCCCACCGGTTCGGGCGTGGTGTCGGGCGACGCGGTGGACGCGAGCTCATGCTCGCTGGTCCACCACGCGACGAGCTGGCGCAGTCCCTCGTCGAGGCCGATCTCGGCGGTGAAGCCGAGGTCCCGCGTCGCCGCCGCGGTGCTCGCGAGGCGACGGGTGACGCCGTTGACCGGGCGGTCCGGTCCGTGCTCGACCCCGAGGTCGGACCCCATCACCGAGAGCAGGCCCTCGGCCAGCTGCAGCAGCGACGTCTCCTCGCCGCGGGCGACGTTGTAGGTCCCCTCGACGACCGGGCTCGTGGCGGCCAGCAGGTTCGCGCGGGCGATGTCGGTGGTGAAGACGAAGTCCATCGTCTGGGCCCCGCTGCCGAAGATGAGCGGCGGCTTGCCCGCGACGATCCGCTCCATCCAGCGGATGAGCACCTCGGTGTAGAGACCGTGGATGTCCATCCGCGGGCCGTACACGTTGAAGTAGCGCAGCGCCACGTAGTCCAGCCCGGACATCGCGCGAAAGCTGCGCAGCATGCCCTCGTTGAACGTCTTCGCCGCCCCGTAGAAGGTGTCGTTGTCGTACGGGTGCTGGTGCTCGGTGGTCGGGAACTCCTCGGCCAGCCCGTAGACCGACGCCGACGAGGCCGCGACGAGCTTGGCGACCTTGGCCTGGGCGGCGGCCTCGATGACGTTGAACGTGCCGTCGACCAGGACCTCCAGCGCGAGCCGTGGTTCTTCCGCGCACTGCGTGATGCGGATGGCCGCTTGGTGGAAGACCACGTCGGTCCCCGCCGTGAGGTCGTGGACGAGGTCGCGGTCGCGCAGGTCGCCGACGACCAGACGCACGCGTGGGTCCTCGAGCGCAGCGCCCAGGTTCGCCCGCCGGCCGCGCACGAGGTTGTCGAGGATGCGTACCTCGCCGACCCCCGCACCGAGCAGCTGGTCGACGATGGTCGAGCCGATGGTGCCGGCTCCGCCGGTCACGAGCGTCGTGGCGCCTGCCAGGTCGACCCCGCTCATGCGACGAGCTCCCGCTCCGCGACTGTGTGGTCGATCGTGGCCACCGGACCGCCCGTGACGAGGCTCGCGCTGGCAGCCTCGAGCACCGAGAGCACCCGGAGCCCAGAGCGCCCGTCGGTCTGCGGCGCCCGGCCCGCCTCGATGGCGGCGGCGAACTCGGTCGCGACGCCCGCGAGCGCCTCGGCCTCTTTCAGCGCCGGGACGACGACGTCGCCCATCCGGTAGGACACCGTGACGGCCTCGCGCTGCGCGGCATCCGCCGCCTGGGTGCACAGGTCCACGCCTCGGTCGTGGACCGAGATTCGCTGGGCCGGGTTGAGGTCGTCCCAGACCAGCGTCCGGCGGCTGCCGCCGATGACCATCTGACGCAGCTTGGTGGGGGAGAGCCAGTTGACGTTGACGTGCGCGATGGCCCCGTTGTCGAGCGGGATGTTCAGGTAGCCCACGCAGGCCTTGCCCGCGCCGAGCGGGTCCGCGCCGTTCGCCGTGACCGAGGTGGGCGTGAGCCCGCCCGGGAGGATGAAGTCGAGGATTGAGAGGTCGTGCGGCGCGAGGTCCCAGAACACGTCGACGTCGGGCTGCACCAGCCCGAGGTTGATGCGGGTGGAGTCGATGTAGAGGATCTCGCCCAGCTCGCCGGACGCTATGGCGTCGCGGATGTACTGCACGGCCGAGGTGTAGCAGTAGGTGTGGTCGGTCATCAGCACCTTGCCGGCCGCGTCGGCGGCGCTGACCATCAGCGCGGCGGTCTCGGCGTTGTCGGCCAGCGGCTTCTCGACCAGCACGTGCTTGCCCGCCTGGAACGCGGCGAGGGCCAGCGGCGCGTGCGTCTTCGCCGGGGTCGCGATGGCCACGGCGTCGATGTCGTCGCGGGCGAGGAGACGCTCGATCGAGGTCTCGATCTCGACGGTGGACCGAGCGCCCACCACGCGGTGAGCGCGTTGCTCGTCGAGGTCGCACACGGCGACGAGGTCCCAGGCGGGGTTGCCGCGAAAGTTGCGGATGAGGTTCGGGCCCCAGTAGCCGGCCCCGATGACGGCGATCGAGTGCATGGTCTGTCCTTCTCGTGAGTCAGTAAGGGTGGTGGTGGTCGTGATCACGTCGGACCGAGAAGCGATCATCGAGCCAGTAGTTCGTGGTGCCCGTCGTCGTCGGACGAACGTCCCGGTGCCGCACGAGCCGCCGGGGGGACACAGTCAGCGGGCCAGACGAGTACGCCGAGGTGCAGCTGCCCGTGGTGGTGGTTGCCCAGCGGCCGACCGGACCGTCGAGAGGACGCCGCCGTATGCGACGTCCCAGCACAGATCGCAACGGTCGATGTGGAGGCCGCGGTGTGCTTCGGTCGGTCGCACCAGGGGTGCGAAGCCGCCGTTCGAACGATCTCAGGTAGGCGGTGCAGTGACCGTCCGGGACCGTGCAGACGCTGTGGTCGCTCAGGGTCGCGACCGTGCCGGCACTCATTCCCGCCACGGCCCTGCCGCGCTAGAAGCGCACATCTTCCCAAGCCGCGCCGACCTTGTTGGCCAGGTCCGTGCGAGTAGCCCTCGTCGTCGCTGGACAGAAGGCGTAAAGGTCCCTGACATGGCTTCCCCCCGGAAGTTCAGTGCTGCCCCCCAGGCATCACTGCAGCCCACCCAGATCTCGATCCAGCTCAGGCGGGGCGAAGATCCAGACAGTTCGCGAAGCGTAACGAGGGCTTTTGCGCCCGCGTCAGCATCGCCAGTTTTCTCTAGATACCTATCGATTCAGGTAGGTTCTTGACACAGATGCAGACGCAGACGCTCAGGTCAGGGTGGTGGTGACCGAGTCGGTCACGGTCTGCTTGGTGTAGTCCTTCGACTTGCCGGGAACCAACGACACGAACTCGAGCTTGACGCCGATGGTCATTCCCACGCTGGAGGGGTCGACGACCGGGACGGTGAACGCCTGCACGTAGCTGTAGGGCGACGCGACGAGGAAGCCCGGCACGATGTTGGAGGACGAATCGACCAGCGGGTCAGGCCCGGGGTTGATTCCGGTGCCGTCGTCCACCAAGAAGCGGAGGCTGGCGCGGTTCAAGTACACCTTCGTCTTCGGTCGGCTGACCCTGACCTCGACCCGGAGCGGCTTCTCGCTCGTGGCGGCCCAGGGAAGGTTTGACCTCTCCGTCTCGTAGTCGATGGTGGCCGTCACCCCGCTGGACCGGATCACGTGCCGGGCCTTGCCGCTTGCAAGGTCGTCCTTCGCCCTCGCGCCGGGAGACGGGCTGTCACTCGGCTCCGGGCTGGTCACCGAGCTGGGTGCTCGCGTAGGTGGCGGCGGCGGGGTCGACGAGAGATTGCCCGCGTCAGCGGATCCGCAGCCCGCAACGGCGAGCAGGAGTGGTGCGAGCATGGCGCTCGCGAGCTTTGGCTTCATCGTGGTCCCCCGGTCGACAGTGCCTCTCGCCGCGACCCTACGGTCCCGCCACCGGCGGCGGTGTCCGTTCGGACGATCCTCGGGGGTCTCGTCGCGCCGTGCGACATAGCAACCCTTGCGTGACGTCGTGGTGGGCGGCAGCCCCGCCAACCGAGTCGCTGCTCGCCCCGGACTCGGGCGGCCCGACGGCTCGGCGGGGTTGCTGCTGGCGGGTCGTCGAGAGGAAAGCGGAACGTTTCTGCGTATTCCAGTACTGACCCAACCCGCACCCGGTCGACCTGGTGGCATCCGAGGTTCTCTCGTCGTCACGCCTTGCCGGTGCACGGCTCGGTTAAGGTGCCTGGACACGGTGACGAATGCCTGCGGCGTCGAAGGTGGGGTGTCCATGGCGTCAGTCCTGGTGTCGGTGGTGGTTCCCGCCTACAACGCGGCGGCCACGATCTCGTCAACGCTGTCGCGCCTCCGTCGTCAGTCCTTCTCACGCTTCGAAGTGATCGTCGTCGACGACGGCTCGACCGACGCGACCGTGGCGCTGGCCGAGGCATCGCGGAGCCAGGACTCCAGGATTCGCATCATCCGGAAGTCGAACGGTGGTGTTTCCAGCGCGCGCAACGCGGGCCTTGCCGCGGCGAACGGACGCTGGACACTCTTTCTCGATGCTGACGACTGGTTGCACGACATCTTCCTCGAGCGGATGCTGGCGGCGCTCTCCGCCCGACCTGGTAGCCGGGTCGCTCGTTGCCGGCACGCACGCGTCGCGCTCTCCGGTGCAGAGATGGCGGGTCCGGCCAACGATGGGGATCAGGCCCAGTTCTTCGACACGCTGGCCAGACGGGCGACGGGAGCGACCCACGCCTACCTGACCGAGACCGCGCTCGTCCACGAGGTGGGTGGCTTCGACCAGACGCTCGAGATCTGCGAGGACTGGGATTTGTGGCAGCGGATCGCGCGTACCGGCGCAACCCTGGCCACCGTCGGAGACGTCCTCGCCTACTACCGGATGCAGACTGCCTCGCTGTCGAGTGACGGGGGGCGTCTGCTCTCGGACGCCCGGACCGTTCTGCGACGCGGCATGTCCGCGGACCCCCGTGTTCCCCACCCAGATCCTCGGTGGGCGTCGGGCGTGCCGGCGCACGACGTCGAAATTGCACTGCAGCCCATCGCGGTGTGGTGCTCGACCCGGGCTCTCGTAGCCGGCAGGGCCTGGCGCCCGCTGCTCGACGAGGTGCAGGACTGGAGTCAGCCCGCCGACCACCTGGACTTGTTGTACGGGTTTCTCGAGGGCTTCCTCCTGGGCCACGGCATCGCGACCAGCGAGGTCGAACCCTTCATCCCGGACCTGGGTGACGCAGCGGCGGAGATCTTCTGCGAGCTCGCTGCTCGGATGAACCGGCCGGCTCTGGCGACGAGCTGGCCTCGCGCGCTGGGCGACGTCTTCGCCCATTCCAACATCGACGGATTCGACGTGAGGAACGTCGTCATCCCGTCCGACAGGTTTCTGCAGAAAGTGCCGGACGCGGCGGACGGCGAGCGCCTCGTCGTCTGGTTGCTGCTCGGGGGTAGAGCACGTCGCCTGGTCGAGACCGTTCACTGGCTAGGGCTTGGTCGCGTCGAGGTGGCACAGCTGATCGCCGCTTCCGCAGCACAGCGAGGTCATGGTGCGCTTGCCAGACGCGTGCTTGCCAGACTCGCACCGCCGCCCGGTCCGCGGACGAGCGACTGGTCGGTGCGCCTGCGGCGCCGGGCAGTCTCAGTCATCCAGAAGGTCGGATGGCAACTCGAGGATCTGGCAGTCCAACCGGTGCCCGCCAACGCTCGGGGGCTTTGCCACCTGCACGACTTCCGCCAGACGCCGCTGGTCGAGGATGCACGTCCGAGCAGCCCGAGGGCTTACTGGGAGGAAGTGTTCTCCCAGCCGAACCCGTGGACGTACGACTCGGACTACGAGCGCGTCAAGTACGAGCGGACGCTCAGCCTGCTCGACGGCCTCGAGATCGAGCGTGCTCTCGAGTGTGGTTGCGCCGAAGGGCATTTCACCCAGGAGCTCGCCAGCGTGGTGGGACACCTCCAAGCCATCGACATCTCGGCGACAGCCCTTCGGCGAGCCGCCGAGCGTTGCGCTGACCGGCGCAACGTCGAGTTCGAGCAGTTGGACTTCTTCCACGAAGAGATCGCTGGCACATGGGACCTCATCGTCTGCTCCGAGGTGCTCTATTACACAAGTGACGAGGCGTTGTTGGCGACCCTCGCCCGCAAGCTCGGCAACGCGCTGGCGCTGGGCGGTGTCTTGCTGAGCGCGCACGCGCATCTCGTGGTTGATGATCCCAGCGCGCCGGGCTTCGACTGGAATTTCCCCTACGGCGGAAAACGCATCTTCGAGGTGTTGGCGGGTGCAGGGGACCTGGTTCCCGTCAAGCGGCTCGTCACCCCGTTGTACTCGATCGTGCTCTACCGGCGTGGCCGCGACGTGGATCGGGACCGGGTGACCGAGGTGGTCAGCGAGGAATCCGTCGACGCAGATCTGCCGCCCCACGTCGAATCGGGTGTCCTGTGGAAGGGTGCGCTCCGCGCGCGGAGAGACGTCGCCGGTCACCTTGGTTACGACGTACCGATCCTCATGTACCACCGCATCACGGATCAGCCCCACCCGGCGCTCTCTCGGTGGGCAATCTCCCCGGCGGCCTTCGAGCGTCAGATGGACTTCCTTCGCCGCAGGGGGTTCCACACGATGTCGATGCAACAGCTGGTGGAGGCGCGCCGCAGAGGACGTCCGCTCACAGGACGGCCGGTGATCCTCAGCTTCGACGACGCCTACGTCGACTTTCTGGAACACGGTCTACCGGTCCTTCGACGAAGGGGATTCGGCGCGACAGTGTTCACGCCCACCAGTCACATAGGCGGGGTCGCGACCTGGGACAGCCGCTTCGGCGCGCCCGCGCCGATCATGGACACTGCGCAGCTGTCGGAGATCGCCAGCCTCGGGGTGGAGCTCGGCAGCCACCTGCACACACACACCCGCGTCGACGAGCTGTCCTTCGACGACCTGTTGCAGGAAGCGCTCGAGTCACGTCGGATCCTGTCGGAGATTGCCGGGGCTCCGCCGGAAGTTGTCGCTGTGCCGTATGGGTTCCTCGACCGAGCAGCTCTCTCGATCCTGCGCACGGCGGGCTTCGAGCTCGTCGCGACCACCGACGAAGGCACCGCTTCGTCGCTCCACGCAGGACGAGTCGTTCCACGGCTCGAGGTCTCCCACGGCTCCCTGGCCCACCTCCACGAGCTGCTGGGCCGCGGGCGCGTCGAACCTCCGACGTCGGACGAGCAAGCAGCGGAGGCCGCCGAGGAACCCGTGGTGCCGGTGCAGGAAGTCCGATGACGTGACGAGATGCTGTGTCGCCTCTCTCGAGCTCGAGTGCGGCAGGAGCTCGCCCCCCGACCTGCACAAGCCGCGATGAGAGCAACAGCCTGCCGGCCCCCTTCGATGGCCGTACCGTCGAGGAGGGAAATTCCTCAGCCTGGTCGAGGCGTGGCTCGAGCCGCTGAGCGTGTTCGGCAGAGCTGCCCGGTCGTGCGCGGACTCGTGGTCCGGGCGAAACTCGCGGCGGCTTGCCCTTAACCTCGCCTGGTGGGGAGCAACCACTGGGTGGTCACGGGCAAGCCCGAGCACGTCGAGGTCCCTGTGCGATGCATCGTCGGGTCGGTGGACCTCCCCGCCGTCGATCCGGTGCGGTCGCTCAGCCCTCGATCGAGGGCGATGGTTCGATCGGCGTTGCAGATGCCATGCGCCCCCGATCGCGTGCTGACAGGATGACCATCAGGTCGTCGGCGGTGACCGGATCGGGTGCTGCGCCGGAGTGGAAGGTCAACGGGTCCGAGCGCAGCAAGGTCGCGGGCGCTTGGCTGACCCTCTGGCGCTCGCGGGAGCTCATCGGCTTCTTCGCCCTCCGTGACGTCCGTGTGCGCTACAAGCAAGCCACTCTGGGTGTGCTCTGGGTCCTGCTGCAGCCGATCGCTACCGTGGCGATCTTCACGGTGGTGTTCAGTCGACTGGCGAGGATCGGCAGCGAGGGCGTTCCCTACCCCCTCTTCGCCCTCGTCGGCATGGTTGTGTGGAGCTACTTCTCGGCGGCCACGGTCCGAGGGAGTGAGGTGCTCGTCAGCAACACGCAGCTCGTCACCAAGGTGTCCTTCCCACGCATCGCAGCGCCGGCGGCAGCGATGCTGCCGCCGCTGGTCGACACGGCGGTCGCCCTGGCCCTGGTCGTGGTGCTGCTCTTCTACTACGGGGTGAATCCAGGCTGGCAGCTTCTGGCCGCGCCGGTCTGGTTGCTTCTGGTGGTCCTCACCTCCTTCGGCACCGCCTTGTGGCTCTCCGCGCTCAACGTCCGCTATCGCGACGTCCAGCATGCGATCGGACCGCTCATGCAAATTTGGCTGTTCGCCAGCCCGGTGGCCTACCCGGCGTCACTGCTCAATGGCTGGCCCGCCATGGTCTACGCCGTGAACCCGATGGCGGGCCTGCTCGGCATCGCCCGGTGGTCCGTGCTGGGTACGCCATGGCCGGGCTGGCCCGCGGCCATCTCGTTGGTCACCCTGCTGACGGTGCTCGGCACCGGACTGGCCTACTTCACCCGAGCCGAACGCTCCTTCGCGGACGTGATCTGACGAGGATGGATGTCGTCCAGTTCGATGCTGTCAGCAAGCGCTACACCATAGGCCAGCGGTTGAACGCGCGAGAGTCCCTGAACGCGGCCGCCGCACGTCTGCTTCGTGGGGGAGCACCGGTCGACGGCGAGCTGTGGTCGCTCCGTGACGTGAGCTTCACGCTGGGCAGTGGCCAGTCACTCGGCATCGTCGGGCGGAACGGGGCTGGCAAGAGCACGATCTTGAAGATCCTGGCCGGCATCACCGCACCGACCAGTGGGATGTCCCGGACCCGGGGTCGTGTCGCGGCACTGCTCGAGGTAGGCACCGGCTTCCACCCCGAGCTGACCGGGCGGGAGAACATCTACCTCAACGGTGCGATCCTGGGGATGTCACGGCAGGACATCAGGAGTCGGTTCGCGCAGATCGTCGACTTCTCCGGGGTGGAACGGTTTCTCGACACGCCGGTCAAGCGTTACTCGAGCGGGATGTACCTGCGCCTCGCCTTCGCTGTCGCCGCGCACCTGGAGCCCGACGTCTTGGTGGTGGACGAGATCCTCGCCGTGGGTGACGCCGAGTTCCAGCGCAAATGCATCGGCCGCCTGGAGGAGGCGGAGGAGGAGGGCCGCGCCCTGATCTTCGTCAGCCACGACCTGGAGACGTTGGGCACCCTCTGCCCGCGGTCACTATGGCTGGAGTGCGGTGCGGTGCGTGAGCTTGGGGAGACGCCGAATATTCTCCGAAGCTACCTCGCTTCTGGACTACCGCTTGCGCCGCGCAGCACCGCGTCGCATGCCGCCGTAGCCGCGGTGCGAGACGTGCGCGTGGTCGCCGACCAGATGGACGCCGACCAGATGGACGCCAACCCGGTGCTGATGCGCAGCGATCGGCTGCGGATCGAGGTCGACCTCGAGGTCACCGACCCGGTACCCGGCCTCGATCTGGCGATCACGTTGACGACCGCGGGTGGGACCCGGGTGCTCGACGAACTGGTCAGCGACTCCGGCGCAGGACGACTGAACCGGGGTGCTCTTCGAGCAACTCTCGTGGTTCCGCCGCTGCTCAACGTGGGCGAGTTCGCGGTCGGGGTCTGGCTCGGCACGTCTTACGAAGAGTTCATTGACGAGCCCGCGGTCGCCACCTTCTCCCTGCACGGAAGCGACCAGAACCGCCCAGAACGCGTCCTCACGTTGAATCTGCCCATCGCCGTGGACCGTCGGGACGACTAGGAGGCACGATCCCCCACCAGGTGAGGAACTATTCCGGTAGCGGACGAGCCTTCAGCCCGCCCTCTCGTCCGTGTGCTTACCGCTCTACTCGATGAGAACCTCCTCGAGTGCCTTATGGGGCGGCTGCTCGCGATCCGCCGCTTGGAGAGGTCGTCTACTCGAGGTTCGGGTAGCCGAGCTGCGTGAGCCCGGCGGCGTACCACCCGTCCGGCGTCCGGTCGGGCAACAGCGCGACCACTGATCGAGGCCTGCGTCGGAACTGCGTCGACGATCTCGGAGCTCACGAGCCAAGCCACGTCCTCAGGTCCGATGCGAGTGCTGACCGAGTCTCTTCATCGTCTGCCGGGTGCGTCGACCGACAGGCTCCGGAGCGAGGCCGAGAGCTTCGACGGCGTCGATGATCAGTTCTCCTGCGGTGCGCCGCCTTCTTCTCTGCGTCGCCGGTGCCGCACGGGTGGGTGTCCTACTCTTGGCGGACGCTCTCAACCAGATCCGGGTCTGGCACTGAGAAGTCCGGACGACCCCGACGTCCGTCAGGCAGCACCTGGGAGGAATGTCGTTGCGTGACCAGGACGGTCAGGCCGTGGTGAAGGCGCAGCCCGGCAGGGTGCTCGTGACCGGCGGTGGCGGACTGATCGGCTCTCACCTCACCAAGCGGCTGCTGGCGGCTGGCGACGAGGTGCTGGTGGTCGATGACTTCTCGACCAGCAGGCGAGCGAACTTGTCCGAGGTCGAGCGTCATCCGAGGTTGCAGATCCTCGAGCATGACGTGGTGAGTCCGTTGTTCGTCGAGGTTGACCAGATCTACCACCTCGCCTGCCCGGCGTCTCCCGTGCATTACCAACGCAGTCCGGTGCAGACGATGAAGACCTGTGTGCAGGGCTCGATCAACATGCTAGGGCTCGCCCGAAGGACGGGTGCGTCCATCCTGTTGTCGTCGACCTCCGAGGTCTACGGCGACCCGGCCGTCCACCCTCAGGACGAGAGCTACTGGGGCAACGTCAATCCCATCGGCGCCCGGGCGTGCTACGACGAGGGCAAGCGTTGCGCCGAGGCTCTGTTCTTCAGCTACCGCCGCGAGCACGACGTGGCGATCAAGGTGGCTCGCATCTTCAACACGTACGGTCCGCACCTTCAACCCGACGACGGCCGCGTCATCTCCAGCTTCGTTGTGCGAGCCCTGCACGGCAAGCCGTTACCTGTGTTCGGTGACGGATCGCAGACCCGCTCGTTCTGCTACGTCGATGACTTGGTCGACGGCCTCGTCCGGCTGATGAACACCTCGCACGGGGTCACCGGACCTATCAACCTGGGCAACCCGGACGAGCACACCATGCTCGAGCTGGCCAAGCTCATCGTCGAGATCGTCGGGAGCGACGCCCGCATCGAGCACCACGCGCTGCCGCAGGACGATCCGAGGCGGCGGCGTCCCGTGATCGAGCAGGCAAGAGCAGTACTTGGCTGGCAGCCGTCGACCCCGCTGGCCGAGGGTCTCGCTCGAACGGTGGCGTACTTCCGGACGAGCGGGTTCTAGGGCCTGCCTTGGTCGACGTCACGGTCATCATCCCCACCCACAACCGCCGGCAGCTGCTGGCGCGCACGTTGGACTCGGTCCTCGCGCAGCATGATGTCGACCTCGACGTCGTGGTTGTCGATGACGGCGGTGCAGACGACGTCGGCTCACTCGTCGCCTGTCTGGACGACGCCCGAGTCCGACTCGTGCGCCATCCCGAGTCCCGCGGCGTGTCTGCGGCGCGCAACAGCGGGATCTCCCAGGCCACCGCACCCTGGGTGGCCTTCGTCGACGACGACGACCTCTGGGCGCCGACCAAGCTGCGCTCCCAGCTGGACGCGCTCGCCGCCAGACCTTCAGCCAGGTGGTCCTGCACCGGAGCGGTGAACATTGATGCCCAGTGCCGGATCTCGGGCTGGCACGCACCACCGCCCGACCCGTCCGTGGGCGACCTGCTCCTGAGCCAGAACTGGATTCCGGGGGGCGGTTCAGGGGTGCTGGCGTCGCGCGACCTGACCCTGGCCATCGGGGGCTTCGACGAGGCGCTGTCCAACATCGCCGACTGGGACTTCTACATCCGCCTGGGCTTGACCGCTCCGATGGCGCCGGTGTTCCGCCCACATCTGGGGTATTACGTCCACACACAGGGCATGGCTCACGGGGTGGAGCGCTCGGCGCGCGAGTACCGCTACCTCGATGTGAAGTACGCAGCCGAGCGCGCACGGCGCGGGATCCAGCTCAACGAGGAGGTCTGGCTGCAGTACCTGGCCGGCCTGGCCTACAACGCTGGTCGGCGGCGTGCTGGCCTGCGCTTCCACGGCGAGATGCTGGTGCGGTTGCACCGCTGGCGCTCCCTACTGTCGATCGGGGTGGGTCTCGCGCCAGAGCGCGTGCGGAGAGCGCGCGCTCGGCGCTACGTTCCGCCGGCCATGCCCCCCGACTGGGTAGACGAGGCACAGGGCTGGCTCAGCCCGTACACGAGCGGCTGGCTCGACCAGACGGTCGAACCGTAGGGCGGGTCCGGAGCGGGAGGCGGATGCGCTGCTCGCCGACGCGGTTCACCGGGTCGATGGTCGTCATCGCCCGGAACGGCCGCGAGCAGACGTCCATAGGTCGACTGAGGGGAGTTGCCCCTGGGACCCGCCCGCGAGCGACGTCGGGCTGTTCTCGCTGGGTGCGACGACCACCTTGCGCCCCTGCCACACTGAACCGGTGCGTGACGTCGTGGTCCTGGGCAGCACCGGTTCGATCGGGACCCAGGCGCTGGAGGTCATGGCCCGGGCTCCGGAGGAGTTCCGCGTGGTCGGTCTCGCGGCTGGCGGGGCGTCGGCTCCGCTGCTCGCCCGTCAGGCCCTGGAGACGGGCGCGCAGGTCGTCGCCGTCGCCCGGGCGACCACCGTCCAGGACCTCCAGCTCGCCTTCTACGCCGAGGCGCAGCGGCGCGGCTGGTCCACGGGGGACA
>Ga0210040_10001419_pt1 | contig 36246 bp, 23 predicted proteins | sample CryGeyCG12114_NA_FD_185462 | JGI IMG/M metagenome (GOLD analysis project Ga0210040, IMG submission 185462) | Groundwater microbial communities from aquifer - Crystal Geyser CG19_WC_8/21/14_NA (SPAdes) (version 2) | ecosystem: Environmental > Aquatic > Deep subsurface > Groundwater | place: USA...
CCCGTTCCAAACAGAGTTTACTAACACAAATTTCATCTTGCGTTTTCAGGTGATTTTAGCTTTAACATGTGCAGCATAGGGCGCTCCCGTTGGTAATTACCTGACTTCGCCTTCGGCTTCGTAATAATTAGTTACTCTCAGTTTACAGTTCCCTATTCAGAGACAAGCCAAAGTCCAAGTTGTAAGAAATGTGAGCAAGCATATTCGTTCCTTTGCATATTGTCAGTAATCATAATAGCCAACGGGACTGTTTCAAACAGTATTCATTTGAATGGAGAGAGAGACACAGAGAGAGAGAGAGAGAGAGAGAAAACAAAGAGTCGCCACTTGGTCTTTTTTTCATAGGCCCTTATTAGCATGCATGGATCAAAGGGCTCTTCATTTGCATACTCCTATATGGTTGAGTGGAGTGAAAAGAGATAGAACTAGGAAGTAAAATAATCCTTCTTTGTGTTCTCATCTTATAGTTAGTTATCCACCTAATCATAATGGCCTGGGAAAAAGTGAAAAAATAATTAAACTGCAATCATTATTTACCAGCACTGTTATCAAGTACGTTAGAAAAGCCGGATAATTTTTCATGCAAAGTCGAGATAGGAAAACTGCGACAAATTTTAGTAAGTATGCATACCAAATTGATACGACTTTTTGGAGCATTTTGATATAAGTTATGCATAGGAGGGAAATGTATTAGATACTATTTTTATTCTTTGATTCAAATATATGGTATTTTTAAATGCTTTGAAGTGATTAGACAAAGATTTACGACATTACTTGAATCCCAGAGATTTGCATACGTGCACAGACACAATAATGTGTTTACTAACATGAACAAAACATGATGCCCGGGGATGTGAACCTATTCCATTACTCAGTGAATGTGTAGAAATGTATGCAAATAGCGTTTGAATGCGGTGAAACTAGCCAAGACAAAGAATGCTGGCATCATGAGTTGCATAAATTAAGCTCAGGTGAGTTTTTTAAGGGTCCCACTCTCCCTGTGAATGGGCGCAAGATAGATAGCATGTATAGCAGTGGATACCGAATATGTAATGTGCATAGAGGATTAGAGTTGGTGTGGATGATTGCAAACCCTTTTAAAAGATTATGCACACGGATGCATTATCGGAATGACTGTACAGATATTAATAACATCACTCACTACTATGTATATGATTGCTTTCTCTCTGGCCGTGAGAATATTTTGAAGAATGAGTAAGCAAAATGTTTTCCTCTAACGGAGCACTTTATTTTACACAAACGGTCATTTTTCATATTTCTGGAATCCTAGTTGCACACAGCAGGGAACAGTTTGCCGGAAATGGATAGCAAATGAAAATTTCGCGGAAACATAAGCTCATTAATCAATGTTTCTTCCAAAAATGTTGCTCATTTTTATGCAACTCAAATGTACCGTGATCAACCCCTGTGGCTTCAGACCAAAGGGTAAAACCAAAAAAATTAGACAAATTTCTTTATTAATTTCTAGTGTTTCAAAAGTCCGCAGTGCGCCAAGCTAGCTACACTCTAATACAGTAACAATATTTGTCTGCCCCTTTTTGTTTGTTTTAGCGTTGATTATTTGCTGCTCCCATTTTTTACGACAGCTTTAGAACCTTTAGTTATCTTAGAATGCATCAATAGTGAAATGTGCCAGGCAACTTTTTCGTATGAGCAAATACGGAACCGCCCCCATGAATACTATTATTGTGCTCGGTGCATATAAAAGGGCATGCATTGGGCAAAAAAGAGATAAACATTCCCTATACCGCATATAGTGGAGCTGCCATCACATTCCCACAAAATATATTTGCAGGCAGTGAAAGCGTGTGTAAAGCAAATCAATCATGAGAATGTCAAATTTTGTATCCAATCCATGTAAGTGGTGAAAGCTACAGGGAATAACGAAGACAAAAAAGAAAAAGCAGATTTCTGTACTTTATAATGGGAAAAGAAGTTACCGCAATTTGGGAATTAGCGCCAAACCAAATACAAACTGTCATACACAGAGCACAAGATAAACTAATTAAGATCTAAATTCTAATCAACCGGTCCACGCCACGCATGTACAAGGCTCATAGAAAAAGTAAATGAGCAGCCAAGGAAAGCTATTTTTGCTTGCTAAAAGCAATTTCAAGGCCCCCTGCTGTGTCCCTTAATTCATAGTAAATGATTTAATGAACTTTTTCATTTTCCCTCTTTCTTTTTTCCATTGGCAAATGGGATTTTGAACACTTTTATTTACCCCAGAAGTTTGTAGTTGGGAGCACTGAAGTTGTCATTTCTTCACTGGCCTTTAAGTTATAGCACAACTCACCCATGAATTTCTAACACACATACAACACATTAGTGAAGTTACGAGTGCGCTGCTCTTGGTTAGATAAATCCATTTCTTCACATTACTTCCGTATTCATACGCATTTGCATACGAATGTATCACTTGGCTTTATTCCCCTGTTTTCATATGCAGATCAATTTTTTCAGGGCTACCTGACCATGTTCACTAATACCACCACTCCCTATCAAATTCATGCATATACCATTCACTATTATTGCTAGTTACTTGCTTCATCGCATCACAAAATTACTAAAGTACTAAAGAACCCCTTCCCTTGATGATGATAATACAAGTCCCGCAATGAATGAGTCCAAGGAAGAAAAAATGAGCTCATGAGGAAATCCAAGTGCATGGATAAAACGAGTAGTATACATAATGGATAGTCAGTCAGTCAGTCAGATGGCCGACACTTTTTGAAAAAATCACATTTTTTTCATTTTCCCCCTCTACATGAAATCGTATAAAAATTGTAAATTGCTTTCGCTACTCACTCCCTGCATGTCATCTGCATAGTGTAGTAAGTAAGTAAAGCTGCACACAAAATGTTCTCCAACTCCATTCACTCACTGCTACTACTATTTGCTTAAAAACAACTTTACTAACTAACTAACTACACATATTAGTACGTGATATGCAGACGAGGGAACAAAGTAAGTAAGTAAGTAACCCTATAACAAGTAGCTAAAACTGAACGGATGGACACATCCCAATCAAGTCTACACTGTAACTTGCCAACCAAAATTCAGGAAATTAGTTTAAGTTCACCAAAAACTAACCAACTTCTCAACCAGCTTTCAATAATATTATGTCCCAATAGTATAGATTAGTTGGTCATCCCCAAAAAAAGTTGCATCCTATGGAAGCTAACTTTATTGAGCAATTTAGACAAGAAGTTACTTAATAAATATACGCTTTGCGGCTGCTGCCATGCCACTCAATACCTAAAAAGTAAAAAAAAACTAACTAACCAAGATAATGATTGAGACTGAGAAAAAAATCAATTACTCACACCTGGACAGCTGTTACTCACTCACTCACTCTGATTTGTGAATATTCTTTTATATACGCAACAAATCGAAGGAAGGAAACAATTGACCATGCTGAGCCCTCATCTGCATGCATTTACTATTCAATTGGTCCATTTTTATTACCCCCAATTCCGTAACAACAACATGTTAAACAAAGAAAACTAGTTCAATCTATAGAGTACAAAAAATGAAAAAGTAAGTGCATATGGCTGCTGCGCAATTGGAAATTTTTTATAGATCTTACATATGAAATGGGTACAAAAAATTTGTTTTTTGTTTTTTATGGATTTACAGTTAGTTTTAGTTAGTTAGTATTTTAGGAAAAACGGGACGCTTTGTTTGTTGCAAGAACAACAATGTAGATTTTAAGAATGAGATTGTACATATTTAGTGAGTGAGGAGTGGTGGTTGAGGGGGAAATAAAGAATGGGAAAGGGTTCAGTTACATTGTACACAATTCATTGAGAGGACTGTGAAAGTTTCTTTTCAGAGTTATACAGTCTCGGTGATAGTAGGAGTATTCTTTGTTTTTACAAGCGAAATCGTTTAGCGTGTTAGAGCCTTTTATATTTGGGGGAAAGCTTTTACCAAAAGTGAGAGTGGACTCATTATTTTCTGTCTAAAAAGGGCAAAGATTTTGCCATTCAAACTCTAAAGGCGGAACAAGAATGATTGTAAAAGGAAATGTGTCTGATAATATGTAAAAATAATTATGGCAACTTTTGCATTCACCCGGCTCACAATCTAGGGAAAAAATTGCAATGCTTTGGTACACGGAATGAGTAAAAAGGAAGAAATCTGGAGGCGGTGGCTAAAAAAAGTTGGTTAGTTATGAGAGGAAAGGAAAAAGGTGAAGGCATATCATTATCATCGTGGAAGGCTACCATTTCTCATTCGCAAATGCAGAAAAAGAACGGAAAAAGGGCAATTCGTCAAGATCAAACTTAAATACTTGTCTCTCCCATACAAATCCTATAGATAGGAAATTTCAACGTCAAAGTTCATAACTTTTTCTCTTTCCTCTAGCAATAAAATGCGTGTTTCAAAAAATCTTTGTTAGTCACCTTCACCATGCTGTAAATCGTAACCACAAAGTCGACATTTAAAAGGGACTTTACTGCCGTTTTCCATTAATTCTTTCGTAAATCCACTGACGATGCGTTTTTTTATCACAAAGTTTGCAACTTTCATTGCAATAAGAAAACCAAACCCCATGTAAAAGTGGGAAATGAACTATAGTTTGTATATCTCCGGTTTTTACAGTGTCTTAAGGAATACTGCTTGGGTTTGCGGTTTCTAACCGCACCGCTTATACAAAATTTGGGAGCCATTCTAATGGTTACCTCCATGAGTAAGCTGTTCCCTTTCTCATTCACACTAGCAACCAACACTGCTGGAAGTACACAAAGTAAATGGTATGAAGGAATAGTTAGTTGGAGTGACGAAGCCCGAAAATAGGGAACGAAGGAAACCCAAACGTATACCACTGGCTGAACCAAAACCACAAATCTAATTAAGCAAACATGACACTTCTCCTAATTAGGATCATTGCATCTTGGGGAATCACATCACCCCAGTTGTTTCAATATCAATCTTCAATGCTCGCTCATTCTAACTATAAATGACTTGAACATGGGAAAAAACGTATTCTTTTAACAACTCCAGTTGGCCTACTGACAATGAGTTGAACTTTTGGCAAAAGGTTGCGAAAGAACAAGCAGAAGGCAACTTTTTTTAATAATGAGAAAAATTGTAGCAGCATCTTGGTGAGTACGATAAAAATCTTCATTATTAATAAAGCAGTGTGAGAAAAGTGTGTTTAGTGCATCGTAAGTTTTTTAATAAAGATTTTTTCCTTGTGAAGCACACTGTAGTTTTAACTACCGTACACATATGTATCCTTCACTTTTTCATTCCACACGATGAGCAAGGTACAGACTCCAGCTATCTTCATCATCATCCATTGCATATGGGAATTAAGATATGCTTGTTCCCGTAATTCCTTTTAATTGTTTCCTCCATGAAACAAGACACAAAATTTACTATAAATCATTGTGCTTTGCTTACCATCAATTTTTTTTATTCATCCAGTACACGGTAATGTGTACTATAGTCTATTGATTTGGTACATTGAAAAAAGGGTTTAGAAATATGCGCAGCCGAATGATTATAGATGTGATGCAAATTAATGCTTCACGGCACTTTGTTTTAAGAGATACATTTAGATAGAGCGTATGTACGGGATATGGGATATGATGTGCTCTTTCCCCTCTTGACTTTTCTCCTGCTCCTTACTTAATTAATTTTTTTAATAAACCCTATTTTTTCTTCCCTCTCCTTCCCGTCTCCCGTTCATTTCGTTAAGAAGAGATCTCTGCCAATTTTAAATACAGGCGACGACCCTCTTGGGCTCTTCCGTCCGTTAATAATATCTGAATTATTAAAAAAATCCACTCTCTTTCTCTCCTTCTCTATTCCGTTTTTTCGGTCTTCAGATCAACTTTTAATGGGTTAGACTACATACCAGACGTCGGCTCAATTCAACATCCCAGAAAATTAAGCTTCCTAACAGATTGCAGTATACAATCAAATGCTCCGGTAAACATAACTTTACGTGGACATTTCTTCAAGTAACTATGATCAAAACCTGTCTAAAAATTTCTCAAATCAAATTGACTCCGTATTTTGCATGATCAATATCAGATCAATCAAACTGTTATCGCATTAAAAAAATGAATAAAAATGAGTGAGCAATCTTTGTGCACTGGAAACCAAAATAACTAGTGGGTAATTCTGTAATCTAACCGAATAGAACGAAAAAGTTGTTATACCACCAACTCAACTCAGGTGGTGAAAAAAACTTTGAGCTCCACTCAAGTAGAGATTCTCTTTGAGAGCACTTCTTAAGGTTTTTCTTTCCCAAAGAAAAATCAAAGACGTTTTTGTCTGACAAGTTGAGTCGTGTGGATTCAATTTACGTACTTAAAAAAGCAATTCCAGAGCTGAACCCAAAAAAGGAGAGAAAGAAGGGAACACAAAAAGGGAGGATTTATTGCTCCGTACATTGCCTAACACTTTTACTACTTTTTCAACAAACTTCTCCAAAAGAAATCTTGCGCCCACTTTTTTCTCCTCCCGTATATCCTAAATTAACAGGTTAAAGTACTTTAGCACTTAAAAATCTCAATCTATACAAACAAATTCAACCGCCATGCACCTTGTTTGTGATTGTGATGAAAATTAAAAAACTCAAATGAACAAACTCATTTATTACACATGTCTCTTCATGCAATGCTATTGTGAGACTATGAAGTAAATTTATAAAATGCGGCCCCACCATACATATTTAATCCTATGTAGACTGAGAGTTAGTTGCTGTCCCTTTCTCAAAATTAATCATATCGTCATCAAAGACATTAACAGTGTGTTTGTTCTGAAATGAAAATCCTCCTGGATTTTGTCGCTAAGACGTAAAAATAAGCTGTTCGATTTAGTTGTTGGCTACCACAGAAAAAGAGTGAAGCCTACTGTGGTTCTATATAAGGATTCCAAATGTGTTATAATTAAACAGGGGGATTCAGCCGTCCCTTCCTATAGCTGTGACTATTGACTCCCTATATGCTTTGTAAACAAACGGGGTGATGGGCTCAACTGTAAGTTACTGTCCGTTTCAATGAAATACGGAGTTCCTAATGTTAAATTGGCTATCTAGGCTTGTTGGATGATCACCGTGAAAAAGGCAAATTTCGTAAAAATTGCCTGGGCAACCAAAATATGTTCTAGATTTTAAGTCCCCATGATGAGATTAAGACGAATTTATTATTATTATGTATTATTTATTTTTTGCTCAATGATAAACAAACTCTGCCAGGTAACCATTGAAAAAAGTTACTCCGTATTTCATTGAAACGGACAGTAGTTAGGGGTGGAAAAATCACTGATTTAAAAAAAACTATTTCCAAAGTTTCGAAGATTGTGCAGTTGAAATGTTGAGAACTGAATATGATAAGTATTACATATCGCTTTTAAAGCAAGTAAAACAAAGTCCCAGTTGTATTTGTAGTGAGACTAAAGCTCAGTCATTAAATAAAGGTTGTATTTAAGCATGGCTAGAAAAAAGACAGATTTTCCAGCCCAAGTAAATTTTAAATCTGCATGTGCTCAATTAGAGACTCAAAGTTCAAAAAGATCAACAAAGATAGTGGAAGAAAAGAGAGATGGAAATGAGTTAGTAAGAAAAAATAATGAACTAGATGAAAATCAAAAACAGAGCTTCCCTCCCAGAACATGATCATTAGTTTTTAAAGAAACAAAAGCAAAGCAAGTCTTTGGGTTTGCATCTTTAACTTTCTTATATTACTAGAAATATTGTATACACATAAAACCCAGTTTAAAACTTGAGTATTATTTGTACAAGAAAAATTTTATGCATCAACTAATGAATAGGTGAATGTGATTAGCAAAAAGTCTTTGGACATTAGAAGGTGCGAGAGCAAACTTTGTATTTTTATGCTTTTCTTCCTTTCCCATACTTTACAATGATTATTTACAGCGTCTTTTGCAAGATGCTTAATTGGACCGTTAAAAGTAATTAATGATATGATTTAAATAAATAAAGTACACAGTAAGCTCTATGTTATGCATATATTAATTATAGATAACATTGTGCACAGTTTATTATGAAACATGCTATTATAGAAAGAGTGAGCGAGTGCATAATATGGACTTAATTTATAAGGAGAAATGTGTAACGTACATAAAAAGAATGATTATTTAGTCGGATTCGTTTGTTGCCAAGTTTTCTTGTCAGGCACACGTCATTAGTATGCATGCATAGACTCATTACGAGAAAAATAATAATCATCATTAAGGACTTCGATTATGTCCTTCAGCCATGTACGAATGAATATGATCACGAGAGACCTCAAAACATGTACTGTACCAGTACTTCATTTCAAGTGAATTGTGAACATGGCTGGAAAATGGAAGAAAAATTGCGTGAGCATTAATCACACACACTTACATGTGTGTTTCAACTTTTCGTGCAGAATGAGCCAAAATCCCGAATAGGGAAAAAGTGAAAAGATGATCACGCAGGATAATTAACATGAGCCAGCCAATAGCAATCTTTTGCTATATATCAATGCATGAAATCTACCTTTTAAAAATGTAAGCTCAACTTTAGAAATATTCCGGAAATTAAAGCGGATGTACTAACTTTTCCAATCCATTACTGATTGTAAGTTGTGAAACTTGTATGGAATGATAAAGTTGATATCCCAATATATGGTGTCAACTGCCAGTTTAGAATGTTTTCACAAAAAATTCATATTATAACGAATCACAGCATGCAAAAAACTTTATATGTTGGTCTTCAACTTTTTTTTAACCCAACTGATACGGCCCCAAACTTCGCTAGAGAATTACATGAGCAAAAACGGTGAAAATGGAAGACAATAAAATTTCTTTATACATGGTTGTCGTCTTAAAAACAAAGATGGAAAGTTTCCAAAACTACTAGCAGTAAAAAAAATATTCACTGGCCAAATACACATACTAGTAGTACATACTAGAGCAGCTCCTCCATTAATGAATGAAAAGGGTGGATTAACTTTTCATGAATTAATTTGGAAAAGCAAAAAGTGCGCATCCTTAGGAAAAGACAAGAAGTTTACACAAGACTGTATTATGAGCTGCAAAAGATCATAAATATGTTGGCAGCTCCGTTCAAAAATGAAGTTAGTTAGTTAGTTAGTTACAAAACTTCTCATCCTTACAATGTACACTACCCGTTTTCTTTGCACAATTTTTTATCTTGCCAAAAGAGTAGAAAGTGAGCACTATTTTCTTAGTTAGTCATCACAAGAAAAACAAGAGATATATAATAAAATGATGGCAGTATTCCCAGATTTGGCCGACAAAAGCCAAAGAAAATGACATGAATTTTTAGTGAGCTAGCTAAAGGAACAGATTTATATACTACGGCGTTGAAAGAGAATCGTAAAAATGGCCATGAGACAAGTAAAGGACACTCATTTGGTTTCAAATTCTAAAAGAGGCAATTACTTTCCCCTTTAATTACATTTTTTATCGGCTTGCTTTTCTCTAACTGTGCCTAACTGTAAAAAGCACTGGATTCGATTATTTTCTTTTTTATGAGCACCACACCGTAGGTTTTTGTGGGAGCCTCAAGGGGAGTCTCCATCTCTATAGTTAGTTGGCTACCCACTTCTATATCATTACTACTATCATCATCCTCTTTTACGTCCCTTTTACTGCACATTTTTCCTATCAACTATCTTACGAGATTTTCGAATAACTTAGCTCATCATTCTCATTCTAATGACATCATCATCATCCTAAATGCATTGCTTACTGACTAACTAACTAACTAACTAACGTTACGTTTTTATGACAAATCCTTGTGCAACATATTTAGATATCCACCTATGGCTACAAAGTCATTTGATTACTTACATGTACCAGCAGGGATACGTTTTTATTATGCGTCTTTAGTTCCATATGAATTATGTCATAAAGAGTTATAGAATTCATACCTGTATGAAGCCTCGTGTGTTGCTGAACATGTGAGAGTTGTTTGAACCTGCGGTCGCAGTAAGAGCATTTGTAGGGTTTCTCTCCCGTGTGAACTCGAATATGTTGGACGAGTTGATGATTGGAGGAGAAGGATTTAAGACATTGTTGACATTGATGGGGTTTGCTCATGTTGCCGCTTTCGGAGCCAGAACTGGAGCCAGCCCGAATAAGTTGACCACCGCCATGGGGACCCCCGCCCCCATGGAGGGAATGAGGTCCTTGACCAGCCGCAGCCACTGCTGCCTGCTGTTGTTGCTGTTGGAGCTGCATTGCAGACTTGTGCATGAAAATCTGAGCAAAAAAAAAACCATTATGTTGGTTAGTTATACATAAAGTGAGTAAATTATCGAATATTTGTCCCACTGAGACTTGACAAAACAAAAGCAAGCCAATTTGGATCAAAAGGAATCCAATTATCGTCAATAATACATTTATGATCATGTTCACTCACAACACTTGAGATTGATTTTTTGTCTTTTTGAAGAATAGTTCTACGAAATGAACGCATCAAACGCAGACATGGTTCTCAACTATAGTACCAAGGGCTGCCATTTTTCCCTATAACTGTGTGATCTGGCATATAAAGCTCATAGTCATAGTTAGTTTGGAAATGAGAGTAAAAATGAGGGTTGATGTCTGCTTCATCATTTTATTATGATTTGACTGACAATGGGTAAAAAGCATACAAGCTTTGTGAGCCACTGGGGGAATAGGAAATTTGCTTTTGGCCTTTTTTGATCTTCCAGATGGGCAGGCATTAGTTGGTTAGTAGCGTTCTGTTTGGATTGACTTTAGACAGCTATAGCCATTATAATTATTTTTCTGGGCCGCCAGTATCTATTAGATTTTGATTGTCAGTGAGTCAGTCAGCCAGTGAGATATGGAAACTTGGGTAATAATGTAAATGAGATGGAAAAGAGAAGAAATGCAAATATAAACTTTTAGGGCAACTTTAAAAAAGTTATATTTATGAATTTGGCAAGATTTTTTTCTCTATATTGTTTTAGTCAAATATGATTTGAAGAAAAGTTGTCGAAACTTTTTTCACACCATTCTTCCCCTCGGCGAGTTTCTTTGAACACAGCTGATTAACAAAAGAAACTTTAATTTTTATACTCAACTTTGCCTTTTTCTTCCGGATCAACAGTCAATTGCCAATACGGCAACTTTCTCTAATGAAAAAAGAAAAGAAAGTGGGTTCCTGATGATGAAGACATGCTCTCAAGCTAATTCAAATAACGAACTTGGTTCCTTGCTTATACTATAGAGCGACACATTTCCATCACATCATTCATCTCTATCAATGAGCAAACTTTTTGTCAACCAAGAAGAGCAAACTTTTTTCATTTCTTTCCTCCCCTTCCTCTTAATATAATCATCATAATAATAAGAATGTCTAATCATATTTTTCACAAATTCTCCTGTCAAAACTAAAGACAACGTCAGAAAAGTTTCCAACCTTCTAAAAAACAATAGATGGAAAAATAGGAAAGAATTAAGCAAGCCACTCACTTACTTTTTGTGAGTAAACACCTGAAGCCATAATGAAGAAAAAGTTTGAGCGGAAATCATAACATTTCGACATGTAAAATGTAAATATTATTAGTAGAGTAAAGCCTTAGACTCTTCTTCATCACGAGTCCCCATATAACTTTTTTACTCAGGGTAAAAAAAGTCAACTTTCTACTCCCAACTTTCTATCATCAACATTCCACAACCAAATAGCTTTTTTCTATGCATCTCAATTAGAATATCATATCTTAAGACGCTAAAAAATACATTTCCAAAAAATTATAAAAACACCACCACCAATTTGGTTTTGTCCCACGCAAAGTAAAGCTTTTCATTTGGAGGTGCTGAGCTCTCAACAGAAAATCAAAGACTAGAGTTTTAAAAAATAGCTTTCTTTATGGGGAAAATTTCATTAGAAATTCCTAACTCGTACTTGCCCGTTGATCTCCCTTTTTCCTTCCTTGTTTTACCAAAACTTATTGCTTACTTCCTTGGTCCGTAAAACACAAATATCAACCACAACCCTTGTGCATCAGCTTCATGACATCCCAAAATTTATATATTTTTTTATTCTCGCAGCAATAACACGTTAAATTTACTAATCAGCCAGCCATAGTCAGTAGTGTTTTTCATACAGGTTACTATTTTACGGTGCGTATGCATATTTACAACGCAAGGCAAACCATTTAACCGCCATCATAAGGCGAGAAATTTTTTCTGCACTTATTAGCATTCTAGTCGTCCCCATTTCCAATCAAATTTTTCCAAACTGTAAAATATCTTTGTTCTGTTCACAGGCTTATCATCATGATGGCACTCATGTGCACCAACTAATTGTCTAAATGACTCACATTTTTCAATGAGGGATTACATTTCTCCCTTTCTGTCTCCAAAAGTCAGTCGAATTAAAAATGAAAAGAATGTTGTCGTAAAAGCAAAATAATATCATTTTTTAAACAACTCGTTTTGCGGGATTTTAACTAATTCATTATCTTTGAAAAAATGTATCCATCAAGATAATAGAAGAGCCTATCTAAATGGCTGATATTTAGACTGATTTATTTGAGCCATCCAAAGTGAATGTAGTTTCTAACGCCTCAAAAACCAATAGAGTGAGTGAGTGAGTGAGTGAGTGAGTCATAATAAAAAAAGGTTGGGAGAAAAATACACACGTTTGTACGTAGACAATAAAAAGGGGAAAAATGAAATTAGAAAAAAACATGGTGGAGAGGGGAAAGCTCACACATGTAGGCTTTCCATGTTAAATCTATACATAGAACCAAGGGTAATAATAAAAAGTAGGAGACAAAGTAGGTCCAGCGCACCACCATCACTTATTTTAGCAGTTTGTAATCATCATCATTCTCTCCGTTAGTTACATATTACGTATGCAGAAAATGGAAGGGAGAAAAAAATAATTGTGATGTACGTTTCATGGGGTCCTTATACGGTGTGTTTACTGCCGTATCTGATTTATTAGTATTGGACAAGAAGATTCAAAACCTTCATTGATACTCGAGAAGAAATATTTTACGCAAAATGTGAAATTTGTGCAAATCATCTATGAAATGAAACCTAAAGTCTTATTTTGTCAATTCAAGTAAATTATACATTAAAGAAAAAGGGCCTTTTTCAAATTTAACGGTAGATACACCCTTACATTATTAGAAATGCTATCATGAAGGGAGATCAAGACCGTGAAAAATGTGCATGATAGGGTACGCATCCATTTTATTTCTTTTTCACTCCGTCCTTTGATAAAAAAATCTTCTGGTTGATTCCCCTTGAAAAAATCAGCACACAAAACTGAACTGATGGGGTGACTAAAACTTGTCGCATACTTACTGACTAGATAACTGGAACTTTTCAAATAGTAGCCTCAGAAAACCTCGGCTTATTAAAAAATTAAACTAATCATATAGTTTGGAACACATCAAAATTTCCATTTGTTAGTTTAATCCCAAAGAGATGGAAAAAAATAGTCGTGAGTTGGTTAGCCAAACCCTATGTTTGTTTGCAAATCCATTTAGATGGTAAAGTACTTATAAATGTTTTCCCTAAGGAGTTGTCATAATACTTGTTCAAAACGAGACTCCCATGTGAAACAAAAGGGAGCTAGAGAGCAAACTGGAGTGCATGTTCTTGTCAAGAAGAATTATAAATGCAGACCCATTTTTCTTAAAAACAATATCCATAATGCAAACACGAGTGTGCATGAGGAAACTATAACTAGTGGTTACAAAATGCTCAACCGGATAAAAGGATGGATCACGGGTTGAATAAATACGGAAAATAATAATTACACCATGTAATATCCCCATTAATAAGAACGCATGGATGGTAAAAAGAAGAATTTCCAGATAGAAATCGCTAAATATATTCTGTTGGTTAAGTATAAATAGTCTGATCTTTTGATGGAAACACGCGATGCACGAAAAATTATAGGTGGTATAACTATAATATGAGAAGGTGGTAAATTTTAACACGAACCTATCAATGCAGTCATTATTATGATATCTAAAATAGTATAGAACTTTAATAATAAACGCATGCATGAATACAGTGTCACGTGTTTTCTCAGGTAATGTTGGCAAACAATGATTACTACTTTTGAGCCAAACAAAGTTGAGGAAAAAAGTTTAAAATGTTGCATAGATACTATAGGCTATAATAAAAAATGCAGTCCGTCTGTTGGGAAAGTTTTGACATTCGAAATAGAACTCGTTGGAGCGCATGAAATGAAACGAGATGAATATAAGAATAGAGCGTGAACTTTGTCACTCACAAAGTGAAATGAATTTTATGAGTAAAAATAACAAAGAGAACCGCAGGGTTTCATTGCCTAACTAACTAACAAGTAGACTTTTTTCATTACATGTAGTAAAAATCGTGACGAGCCTCGTCATATTCGTCTATCATTTTTCTCAAAAAGGTGGTTTAGCATTTCAATTGCCTCAGAGGCCATTCATTACTACCATGGAACAAAAGGGAAGATTGAGGCAGAACAAAAGTAACTTGGTTACGTCACGTCACACAAACTAGAGTAATATAAAAAAGAAATGAGAGGAACACAGAGAGAGAGAGAGAGAGAGAGAGAGCGAGAGAAAGCAAATATAAATAAGAATAATATGAAAACAGAGGAGAATGGAGAGAGAAGTAATAAATAAAAGTGTAAGTCTAATGTGGAAACTGGGATGTGTTTCCGCCATGCATATGCATTTCGTGATTTCTACACAAAGACCAAAAAAGATGGAAACAAAAAAGAAAGAAAGGGGACGGACGTTAAATATGAATTTCATGTTGGCTCATGTCACAAATCACTCGACTGAAAACTTCCTTTGTGCACTCCAAACACCATGTTATGTGCACCGGAATGAAATTGCACTCTTTAAGAATATGCATGGCATAACACTTTTGTTTTCAATCTCGGGTTACATACTATAGTTATAGTTACTCTTCACATTTTACTTACTTTACTTACCAACTGGCCAAAAAATAAAAAATCATCCAAAAACTGAATCCAGTTTTGATTTTTAAACCATTTATAATCTGCTTCCGTATAGCAATCAACACTTTGGAATCAAAGAGTTTTCACCCTTTTTTACGACCAAAGATATAACTTAACTATAGTGTCTATCACCTTACAACATAGCATAAGATTTCGTGGATCACATCTTTTTTCTTTTGATGTCTCCCTTTTTCTACTCCCCAATGGAATACGGGAAACAGTGGTGGGATACATTGCATGCGAGAACAAATGGAAACGAAAGAATACGAGATTTTTTTAAAGCAATGCTAACTAACTTTTATATACACTGCACTACCAAAAGTATTTGGTCGCTCGACTCGCACGCCGTTGAGCTTTCGTTGCTCTTTGTTGATGCTAGTTGTTTTAAATGTTTTTCTTGCACTAAGACCAGCATTTTCTACTCTATCGAACGATGTATCGCACTATTACTTTCTTATGTATTTATATAAATGGCACGGAGCTGCAATAATTTTAGGCTAAAATAACCGCGGCAAAAGTATTTGGTCGGAACAAAGCCCTCTCTTTTTCATGAACAATTGGGGGTTTTTCTTGAAGAAAAGTCAATCGAAGCTTCATAATATTCTTCCTAGAGATTACAGTGACATTTGTGTTGAAAATGGCTAAAAAAAGAGAATTGTGTAACGCCGAGCGTAACAAAATTGTTATTTTGCATGAAAAAAGCCTTTCTGCAGGGAAAATAGCCAAAAAGTGTGGTTTTAACAAAAGTACGGTCTCTTATATCATCTCAAAATGGAAAAAAAGTGGAACAATCGCTAACAAATACAGAAGTGGTCGGCCTAAATGCACAAGTGAAATTTTTGACAGGCGCATTGTGAAGACTGCATTGAAAACTCCTTTTATTCATTTGAAAAACTTGACCTCAGAACTGAATACAGAGGTCAGTAGACCAATAAGTGAGACCACCGTACGTCGCAGGTTGCACACTGTCAACGTCAAAGGAAAAAAAGCATGTAAGAAGCCATTACTCACAAAAAAACATATGGCAAAAAGATTGGCACGGGCTAAAGAAAGGCGAAAATGGACGGCATCCGATTGGTCCCGTATCTTATGGACAGATGAAAGCAAGTTCTGCTATTTCGGAAATTCTGGTATCAAGTTTGTCTGGAGAAGGCCAAAGGAACAATTTTTGACTAAAAATTTGCAACCAACAATAAAACACGGGGGTGGTAAGTTGTAAGCTACAAAAGGTGTCTCATGTTACCCCTAGTACAAAATTTCAACCCATGTGTAAAACTCTAGGTTCCATCATGATTTGGGGAAGCATGAGTTCCAGCGGTGTAGGATGCCTTCAAGTCATATCACAAATAATGACAAAGGAAATTTATGAAGAAATCTTGGAAAAAAATTTGTCCAAAAGTGCACAAAAGTGTAGATTGGGAAGACGCTTTATCTTCCAACAAGATAATGATCCCAAGCATACCGCAAAATCCATCCAAAACTACTTCGCGAGGAAAAAAATCGATGTTTTACCGTGGCCTGCACAATCGCCTGATTTAAACCCGATTGAACACCTTTGGGAACATTTGGACCGCCAGGTTCGAAAACGAGTCAACCAGCCTCGCAGTACTAAAGATTTGGCTGAAATTTTGATGGAGGAATGGGATCAAATACCCGTAGAAGTTACCAAAAACTTAATAGACTCAATGCCAAGGAGAATTGAAGCAGTTATTCGAGCAAAAGGAGGAGCTACTAAATATTAAAATGTCGAAGAAAGTTCATCTTGTTATCGACCAAATACTTTTGGCATCTGATTTTGCTAACTTTTTTTACTTTTTAATTTTTTTCTTCAAATTTTCGGCTCCAAAATTATAACTAATTACATCATTAGCAAGAGTGAATAAAACTCTATCCATTGATACAAATTGATAAACTTCCATAGTGCTAATGGCTTGGTACACTAACAAAAAAAACGTGACATCGACCGACCAAATACTTATGGTAGTGCAGTGTATGTGTGGAGAGAGTAAGAACTTATGTTCTACATGGTGCAGTATTTCACAATGGAAAACTCCTGTTTGACGAGGGTTGATACGATCGGACAAGATATTGTCGTACCTTTTGAAAAATAGCTTTTTAAAACGCGATACTAACTAATGGAATCAGATTTACTATAGTCAAGAAATGCAAAACTTTTCTAACTAACTAACTAAGCTTGACTATGAATCAAATTTTTGTGCATGTGATTCCAGTAGTTCCTTATACTCTAATTGCCAAACGTAAAAATAGCCCTTGGATGGGAAAAAAGACCGTATTTCATGGGATTAAAAATGTAGGAAAAGTGAAGTTGGTAAAAGTTTTTATTGGACACAACAGTGGGAGCAAGAAAAGGAGAAGATTTAGTGAGCACAGGAAACAAAGTAGAGGAGAAGACAGGGTGAGTAATAAATCAGGGACACGCAACTCTTTTTGCTCTATAAATACACGTAACTAAACGTATAACTAACAATACATCATATCAGACTACATACACTGTTTACTCACTTACTGGGTTACGCCATTATTATTGTGGATCGGAAGATAAGGCTTCCTCTTCTTGTCTCAAAAACCATATCATAACTACCATACCACTACTCTACGTGCCATGTCACTCATAACTCATTCTTTTCATTTCAATATTACCTACCGCTAACCTATGAAATTTCCCCTTCATCCATTTTAAAAACTACAGATAACGGGATCTAAAAAATGCCCGGGCCAATTCGGCATAAGATTTTTCACTATATGGGGCAAGCTGAGAAGGGACATAATTTGTGAGAAAAACTGGAGGCAGTGAATTGGAAATACGGCTTGCATACTCGCTTATTATTTCCAGCAACGGAAAAAAGTATAGCCTCAGGGATTTTTATATTATTATCGCAAGTAGTTGCGGTAGGAATTACTTTTTCTACTCATTATTAATGAGAATGCAGTTAGTTAGTTAGTTAGTTAGCTATATAGTTATCTAGACAGAAAAAGTGAGCCGGTTTTGCCACCCCGTGCTCCTGTATGACTTTTTATACGTTACTGGGACTGAAAGAAAAATTATATATTATTATTACCCTCGGATCAAATGCTACTCTGTCTCCCATAAATCTTAAGGTGTGGTGTATAATTAGAAAATGTCTAAAAACTCGCTGCTGCTGAAACCAATTTAGAAAATGAGTTGTAACTTTTGCAGTCAAGTTCAGTTCAGGTTTCATGGTCTACATTTTTTTGCCTTTTTAATATTTATTGCACGATGAGACTCACTCTTAGATAATATGATTACTTCTAAAATAATGATGCAAAGAAAACAAATATTAGAACGCATGAGCATTTTCAATCCATCCATCATAAATAAGTCGTGTCAAATTGCACGTATAGTTGCACAGTACTTGTTAGTTACTTTGGAAGACTTCATTTGGATTGAATAATGTTATCATATTATAATGGTGTCCGTGCAATAATGCTAGAACTTGCATTACGACTTGTGCGCTCAAAATATATGAACCGCCCACATTCGGGAGAGAGTTGGATCTCTGAATCTTTTTTTAGGACCGTAATTATAGAATATATTTTTTCCTATTCTCATTTCGGGTGACTGATTACCCCAAAAGACATTTAGGAGACCCTTAGTGAGTGAGGAGAAATATTCAAGAGAGAGAGAGAGAGAAAGTCATTGCTCTTGGAAAAAGAAAGCCTTTTATGGCTCGTTGGCAGTTGAGAGTGAAAAATTATGCAAATGGTATTCAAAGAAGTTAGAAGTTATGACTTTAGCACGCTATGGAGCTTAACAAGCCAAGTCCCCCTTCTGTTACTTTTTTCCTATATCTTATTTACATTGGAGAAACCCAACCAACCCACTCCTATCACACTCGAGTACTAAAAGCTGTGAATCTTTTTCTACAGACAGTTCAATAATTGAGATGCAGAAAAGGACAATAAAATTGTATCAGCGTCAACTCCTTCTAACTTGATGATCCTTAGCTTTTTATGGCCACTTTTAATGGCGTTGTACTATGCGGTATTTAGTAAACTTGTATCTTCATATTTTGGGCATTCACATTACCCAAATGCTGTAACTACTCACTTCTGAAATGTATTAACAAACTAAATATTCATTTTATCCCTATAACGTGCATGCTATTAAGCAGAACCAAATATAGCCTGAAGAACCAATGTAAAGTAAATACATAATTATATAAAAAGCTGTTTCATCTTTTACCACGTAAAAATGACAGGTTAACATCATTTAGTTACTGATTCGGTTTGCCGCAGCAAAGTGCATTAAATGGATTTGAGCGCATCAGATACCTGTTGTTAGTTTATTCATTGAGTTTAATAAAATCTCAAGTGCCTCATCATCGTACCCTTAAGGGACAAAAAAAGGTTCATTTCTTACAGACTGCCTAAATCGAAGTATCAGCAGGTAAATGCCATTACAACGGGAATATTAATTTATTCTTCCCCACGGCTTAGCTGGCATTACACCATGTATGTATGTATATTTATAAACCGATAAAATCATTAGATACTTTAATCGTACAAGTAAGTAACTACCTGCTAAAAGGTTATTCCCACCACAAAACACACACACACAAAAAAATCAATTGAACCGACAATCACAATGTAACAGCATTTGTGGTTTCCTTTGGGTAACAAATCATTTGCTCTCAACTTCGATTCATAAAAAGGAGCATTCATGTATTTCAACGTACAGGTAGCTAATACGGATTCGTGTTTTACATATGTACATGAATTAATCTGGGTTTTATAAACTCCATTCAAAATTGGGACCGCGGTTAATTGTTTGGGTTACTGGTAGTTTGTAGGCTAGAACAGTGAAATTTAAATTGAATACGGAATCTCGTGCATCTGACTGAATGATATGAAACAGTAGCTCATGTAGAGTGAAAAAAAAGATGTTGAGGTAGTCAGTCAGTCAATGATTGAATTGAAGGCAGTAACTACAAACATAATTACTTTCCTATCCACATCATTTGGTATGCATACACTCAAGTGGGTAACTAACTAACTAAAAGCAAGGTCGCCCGAACAAAAAATCAGGGAATCAAATCAAGTGGATCAAATGAGGTATATTTTTTGTCTCTCTTATCATTAGCTTCCAGCCTAATGTACATACATAAATTAATGCATGTCTGGCCCAGAGATGTTCACTGTATAAAAAATGAAACAATGCAGATGCACTAGAGCAGCTGCAGTAGGAGCATTATAATTATGGAATAAATAATGCAAGAAACTTACGTACTTATGTTGTCAATAAGAAGATAACTCGGAAAATAAGTGGACAACACCAATAGAAACTATAACTAACTAACTACACAAATATATATTTCTTGGTACACCGTCCAGCAATGCAATATGAATTCTCACACACAATAAATAAATGACAACTCATTAAAGGAGGATTTTTTGTGCCAACTATGATTGCCAACAACAATAGGAGTAAGTGGAAGCAAGTTAGTCAGTTACTTACTTGGAGACTCACTCAGTTGACAATAGAGAAACAAAAGTTCATAGTTTCGCTTATTAGCACTATGTATGAGGATGACAATTGTACTTTGCACTTGTCCTTCTCTAAACATTTAACGAGTCAACTATGGCCAAGTGCATTGCGATGCATTCCTTTTTTTTCATCCACTCAAGCACAGACAACAGAATTTGAATTGCGCATTTAATTTATATGGCTAATGCCACAAACTGTTATGGTCAAGCGCAATAATCATAAAATCATGAATATTTCTAATAATATATAGTCGGACTGAAAGATTACTTTAGTATGTTTCGTAGACTTGTCAATTAGGATACATGGGGGTACTAAATTGATGAGGATCTTTATTATTGCATTTAGCGGCTTCACTATCGTTGCACATTGATGAAGAACTGAAGCGCATATTTGTAGTTGCAATGCGACACTGCATAGGGAACAGTAATGAGATAACTAGAGTAATAAATTCGCATTAGCAGTAGAGCATTGTGAAAATGAAAAAAACACAATGTGCAAGCTGCATACAAAAATCACAATGCAACTATATAGTTGTAGTGGCTGTAAAAAAAGATGTTTTGACTTGCTATATAAATGCAGTGAAGGGCTAAAAGATAAATATTTCTTGGATATCATCACTATATTTAATTGTTGTCGACAGAATATGAGAGCCATTTATCCATTTCATTTAACGACCCTTCCTATTCCTTATCTTACTCAAATAGAGTAAATTTTCATGACTACCATCACATTTTATTCGCTTCAATATTCTTAGAATGATACATGAGAAATGCACATGATTTGTTTAGAATAAATAGATTCTGAAAATTTGCATTAAGATAAAAATAAAATATGGATTGTTTTGAGAAAAATATCTCTGATATCATAAAAAAATTTACGCGACACTATAAATATTGGTTTTGCAATCAAATCCAGAATTACAATCGAGTCAAAAGAACGGTTGCACAATAATAATAATTTAATTTTTTAATTTTTATCACTGAAGACAAAATCATTAAACTGTTAGAAAGTCTCAATTAAATAATTTAATTTCCTGACATAAATCTGAAATTAAGTTCAGCTCAAGGGCATCATAGCTTCATTGTCTGGTCCGCACGTCATTTTATTAAAAATCCTGGAGAATCATAAAATAGCCCTTTTGCAGTAGGCTATGTATGGCTAAAAACAACAATAACTGTTTCATACTTTCAATTGTTTTCCTCTTGACCAACTTTTTGTCTCGTCTCTTGCAAAAATGCTGGCAATCAATTTGCCCATATTTAGTTTCAAAGTATGGGTCTCTGATATGAGTAAATAGTGCACTCCCTCATAGTCACTACAGAAAACAAGTATGACAACCATTTTGTTATGATCTATGAAGGTCAATCTATCAATCAATGAACTTTGCGCTCACCAATGCATTCCTAGCTCCATATATCATGCCACATGAATTTGTATAGTCTGTCTACAAAATATGAAAAATCACTTTATTCCATTTAGTATACGTGCAAATGTTCACGTCTTTTGACACCACCTTGCTCCACAACTTTGCTATTCATTTACTTCCTTCATATGCTTTTTTATTCCCGATTGACACTGAACATGGTACAAGGTCTCTACTAATGATCTTTGTCGCACATCCTACAACTTCGCTCTACAGTCAACTTGCTGATCCCATCATGCATATTTTGTCCACAAGATGCATTTTTTAGAAAATTTCAAGCCACGAGAACCAAAACAGGTAAAAAAATCGTTGCATTCATCGATGCTTTTTGATCACGTATAGTATACTAAACCAGCTAATGTGGATAAAAAATAGAGTAAAAAGTTGGCTACCTTATAAGTTGTGCCGGAGACAAAGAAAAAAGTGGTTTAACACAACAGAAATGAGAGTGGCTTGTATAGTGAGTTTCAGTTTAGTTCTATTTGGGTAGGTAGTGACAGAAGATAGGACGCAGTGAGAATATTTAATCACTATAGCATATGCAGGCCATGAATTTACAGAAACTTGTCTCCAACAGATGAGATCAGCTTGTAAGCGCATTCGTAGCTACACTTCCCATCATCATTTCATGTCCTCTTGTCAAATGCTCATTACATTATGCATCATCCATTATAATAAGCTTCATCACGAATGTACGACAAACTAACTATCTGGTCAGTTCTTGGGTATAAAAAATTCAGGCTATCTCTGAGCCCTAGAAAAGTAAAACGAGACTTTTTCACCCACTGACGGAGGAACAAAAGCATAGTGAATTAATTTTAGCCACACTATTAAAAATGATACATGCTGCCAGAGTGAATTTCCAATCTGTCCACCAAGAATTATACACAGCCCATTTACGCGCAGGGTCATAAATCAACGTCAATTTAGATATACAACAACGGGGATAGGGTAAAGAAGGCTCTGTAGGTTAATCAGACCATTTTTTTGTTCCGTCTATTTAAACAGTAAATTATTATTCAAAAATTTCAGGTGGGTATGTGTCTCCCACTCAATAGGGACTACTGAAAGGAGCCCTAGCATACAAAGGAAATTAATGCGTGAAGAGAGGTCTATCCAAAAGTCCCGAACAACACTTTAGTAATAACAGGCCATCGCTAACTAACCACAATATATTCCCACTGTGGGAGGTCCACTAATCACTATTTACAGAATTGAACACATGTACTCAAAGAATATGCATGATAATATTTCCTAACTAATAATAATCATAGGCAATTAATCCTTCTGCTTAAGGAAGAGTTTGGACTTAAAAACAAGAGTTCCGATGTAGGTCAGATTTACCGATAGCCTTAAAAGGCGTACAAGAAAAGTTGAATAATTCCCAACCTGTATCAAATGGATTTTTAAGAACATGAAACTCGCTTAGAGTAATAAAGAATCGAGTAAACGTGTTCATCGTACCAATTGAAATTGTATCTCTCCTTTATAGTGCTTAAGTGCATGGAAAAGAAGATTTGAGTCAACTGGAATTCAAAACTCACTGTAAATGTATACATAAAGACGTCAATTTGTCAAAAAGGTAGCAATATTAAAACTTGAACGACTCATTTCTCCATTACAAGGCTAATCTACGAAATACGAATGAATCTCTTGTACATTAACAAAAAATTAAGGGACCAAATGAACCTTCTGCTGTGCTCACCATTTCCCTTGAAAAAGGTAAAGGTTGCGTGTGCTCCCTTTTTGAGTAGCTGACTGACTAACTATAGCTGATAATCCTTACGTGTTAGGCTCAGTCCCTTTCTTAACCAAGTTAGTGTACGGGATCATTTATAATCTCACAAGAGATAGGATCATTTCCATTCACAACTTTTAGTTAAGTAATAATGATTATTGTTATTACTCGAGCACCGCCCTCTCTAACTAACCAACTAACTGTTGCCTTTAAAATTTGAAGGAAACAAACTCGTTAACCAGACTGAATGCTTTTGCACCCAACACTTAATAAACTTATTTGGTAAACCTTTCCTGACAACTAGCGTGTCGTCCAGTTGTGTATCCACTTAACAAGTTCAATTTTCACTTTACACCCTATTCATTACCGTGTCACTAACAAAAATGTATATCGCAATTGCTCTCAAACAATCCAAACCACATAATAACATCATATTATCATCATTTATTAGTTGCACGAAATACACTAAAAATTTAGATAGAATTCCTAAAAAATTGTCAGCTATACGTCTGGTTAGTGCAAACCCTGATTTTATTTCATTATTTTGCTCAAGCATAGAAATAAGCAGCCAACTTATAACAAGAGATGAAAAATATGAGAAAGAGAGAAAAGAGTGGCTATAACTAACCATGCAGCTGATGCGTTGCAAAGTGTTCCAACATTCTTGAAGGGAACGTTCATTGAGATGAAATGCATTCCTTGTAGTCGATTGCTGCTTGCACAAAGGGAGAGAAAGAGAAAAAAGAGTTGGTCAATATAATCATCAGTCAAGAGTAACTACTCAAACGTAACTAAATTACAAAATCCTTCTGAGAAGGAAGCAAATAGGAGTTGAAAAAACTGGAGAAAAAACTAAGTCACCTCATTAAGTCTATCTATTGAACATAAAAAGGCTAGGATTTACAACAGAGTAACTACTATCCACCAATATTTGCTAATAGGAACCACAAGTTGAGTATCACACAATGGTATAGATAAATGATTCAAGTATTAATTCAGGTCACTTTGTCTAAACTTCTTTACCATTAAAAGTTCACATACATTTGGCAAAAGTTTATTTTCCCGGGGACGGGAGCTTTCCTTTTTCCGGACAATTCCGAACCCGAGAGAAAAGAGGGAAACCCTCTACCGTTTGGGATGGAGAACTTGAGTGAAAGTGAAAGGAATTCCGCAGAGCTTCGCCACATTCTCTACTTTCCTTTTACTGCTAACATTCTCTAGTTACAGCAAGCTATAGTTTGAACGCATGAAGCTCTAAGTAAGTGAGCGAGTATTGTACATTGTACATACAGGGCAGCGAAAAAATGAACAGCCATGTCATGTTGTACCGTGTTCTTGCATGCACTGTTGTACATTGTAGACTTTTTACGAGTTTCGTGCGTTTATCATCTTTTCTATCATCATGCGTGTCCATCGTATTCACTCAATCACACACTTTTTATTACTACTGCGCCAGTTAGTTGAATAATGCGTGAACCGTGAATATTATATTTATATTACTTCTGGACTCGGAGTATTATATACATCTTGAGAGGCAATCAAACACTGTATTGAATTTAATGACTGAAACTAACAAGACCTTTTCCCAGCTTAAATCTTTACAGGGCATGCAAATTCTCCTCAGTGCTTAGATTGAAAGTTAATAAAATAACAAGTTTACGGCATGTTGCGTTCGCACAGTATCACAATAATAACTTATTTTTCACGCAACTTTTTTCCCGTGCACACAGTCGTATACAATAATAGTGCGTGGCTTGACTTGCGTTAATTAATGATCAGGTCAAGTGAGAAGTTCTGCCCTGTGCACTTTTTTTATGCATATTCACTGTCCATGAGTAAGTGGATTTAATCTAGTCGTGGTCAGCCCCAGTCCTTTACTTATAAATATTAATGTGGGCAAAAAAATTGTTTTACATTCAATGAAGAAATCTTAATTTAACCTTGCATATTTGGTGTCAAGTATCAGAAATTTATTACGTTTCATTCGTAAATTTCTCGGAGCCATATTACGCAAATTGTCCATTCCTTAAATCGGAGAAAAAACTCTCGACCTTTGGTATCTAAACCTAAATTGCTTTACATAGCATAAACTTATATGCTATTAAAATCCTCTATTTTTCCGGTTTACTCATTCTGAAAATACTACAAGTTCTGCTATACGCACCAAACTAAATACATAACTAAAGACTACAGTGTGTGAAAAAATAAATGCAAAGTCACATACCCCTCCATTTGAGTTTCACTTCCATTTTCTAGTGCAAAATCAAGACCGTTCTCTGAAATCTGTACTTTTAACATTTAACAACTAACTAAATCAAACACTCTGATGAAGACACCTAACAATTCGGAATACAAGTTTAACACAACTGAATGGAAAGACCGGCTGACCGACCACTTGCACCAAATTGGATCTATAATTCAGGGATGGATCAGGAACACAGGCCGGACGGACAATCCTAATATTAAGTCCGGTCAGATGCAATGCAATGGAGTGCATTCCAATAATCAAGATTTATAGCTCACTCACTACTCACTCACTCTTATGTGGATTGCTCACTGACTGTGTGTGAGTATGTCCGACTGCACCCGAAGTCCAGCACAATTACATTTTATGGAGATCATTCTCATCTGTTTGGTTTCGTGAAATTCCCTTACCCTTTTAGTAACTAACTAACCAACCAACTAACTAACTACGGAATACATGAGTTCACTCTCCCTGGCCTTACTTAGGTACTATTTCATAACCGAATTCAAAAGGAAGCAACTAACTCAGAGTTTGTAAATACTCACATCTTTCACATATGTACATGGAATACGATACGTGCCGCAACTCCATAACTAACTAGTATGACAACAAGTTACAAGTTAGTTGTGGACCCCCTTTTGTTATTCCCATTAGTTTGCTTGTAGCTCAGGAAGATCTATTCACGTAAATATGGCATTATTGCATTCTCATTGCCATTAAAATACAAAATTTTACCTGTTTCAAAGGTAACTTTTAGGGCATTTGCGCGTAAACTGAGGTTCAAAACTCTGGGGTTATTGGTATGTATCTCATAAATAAATAGTGTGAGAAAGTTTATTGCTGGACGCATTATTATTACAATGAGCTTCCTCAAATCATTTGTCTCGCTTCACGCATTTTGTTTTTAGCCCAAATGGCATCGGACCTTTGAAAAATAATGCAATCATTTTGATGGAGAGGACAATTAAAATTTACGCCAAGAGTATTATACACAGTAGTTAGATAATAAAGTACTGTCGTGTGCATGAGGCATTGTGGTCTAGTCATATGTGAGTACGTGTCTTCCCTTGATGTGGATTCTGGACCCGTCAGACTCATAATAATAATAATGACCGAAGGCAGAGAATAAACAAGACTGTGGAGAAGCATGCAGGAAGCTACGTACATTAGTATTCAGACGAGCGCCTTCACATTTGAGCTTCTAACTGCCAATAATGAGTTCACCTGGTTTTTGGGGAACAACAAGTCTACGTACAATAGTACGCACATTTGTGTGCACACAGACTGGGAACAATACACAGATGCTGATCTCATTTACTAACTTTATTGTTATTATTATGATGGTGGCAAGTTAGTCAGTCAGACAGTGATGATGGTCAACCGCAATAATAATATATGATGATGATAAGGGAACAGAGGACTGCGCATAATAAAGGAAATGTAAAGAAAACCGCAGAAAAGAATGCTCATAAAAGTGGCAACAAGAGACGGCCATAAATATCATGTGTGTTAGTCTGTGTTACCAACAGCGACTTACGAGCTGTGTTCCTTTCCCACCTTTGAAGGTCCATAGTAATTAGGAGAATAGAGACCGCAATTTGTCAAATAAATTGCATTTTTTACTATGAAAGGCCAAATTTTTACTAGAATGCATAACAATAACAAACTTGTAACAAAACTGTAAACAAAGAGTTTTCGACACCACAAAGGATCTCAATAATCTCACAAGTACAAAAACCAGTTTTATATTAAAAGTGTGATATGCTTCAGAAAGAGAAATAAATAGTGAGCCAACGAAACATATAATTTGCCAAAGGTTGTGTGTGACTCCTTCAAATCTCTCCAATGAGTCCAGTTTTGTTCCCTAATCTTAATTCCCAGCTTAGATAATAATAATATACTACTTACCTTGTGACTACACCTTTTCATATACACAATCACACATACGGTAACAATGTACTCTGGTCTGGTCTATAATCGCTAACTAACAAGGTAGGATGCCCTCTGTATCATTTATCCATGCCTACCTTTTTAACCAAAGGTCCATTTATCACTTTTTGATGACTGACCAACTAACTATCCAACTGAATTAAATGCTTTCCGGTTCCCAACATCAAGATACTAATAATAACAATGCCACTACTCGCATAAATTACCAGCAGTAGTATTCCTCAGCTTGACCACAATGCGGAAGAAAAATACGTTTGCGGAATCCTTAATGCAGCCCACCATATGACCATCACTAAAGAATATCTCGCCCATGCAAACTAACTAATCAATGAATATCCAACAATAAAACATAGCCCTAGGACAAAACTTCCCGTGCAAATTGTCGGAAGCAAAACGAAATATAGCAAACGAAAAAAAAAACTCAACTGCCGGGAAACAAGGAAAACAAGTATACATGTGAAAAGAGTATTAACCTGGAGAGCCAACTCGCTGACCAGTTTCTCAGCCATTTTCATCTCGTTGGATTGCAACTGTTGAGGACCCATCAGACCCGCTCCAAAAGATGACAATTGTTGCTGTTGCTGAGCAACTTGATGTGAATGCAATCCATGACCACCTTGTGGCCCATTCGCCGCCAACATGCTACTTATAATGCTACCCATATTGTTCCCGACATTGTTGCTTGCTCCACTATTTTGCTGCTGCTGCTGTTGTTGTTGAGCAATCGTTGCAATCACATTGCTCAATCCAGCCGCATTAGGATTCGTCCCATTGTTCCCAGCCAATGCATTTACCAGAGCCCCTTGTTGCCACAACTCTTGGTTCATTTTTATCAGTCTCGAGGTCAACTCGGACATGACCATTTCGTCCATCCCCCCACTTGCGTTGGACACGGGAGGTGCCACCGGAGGGGGAGGAGGAGGAGGTGGCGGTGGTGCCGCCACCGCTGAGGCAGCTACTGTTTTATTGTTGTGGTTGCCATTGTTGGCAGCAGCGGCTTCCATTAGTTTGGTTGCCGCAGCTGCTGCTGCCATAAGTCCAGGATTGGCCGAAGAATTCTGCTGAGACATAGCGGCAGCCATGGCTGCAGTCAGAGCTCTCAACTGTTGTTGTTGGGATGTGAGATTCAATCCTTGGGGTGGCGCAGAGGTATTGTTGACCATTGTTGGACTGGGACTGACACTACGAGATGGAGCTGAGGAGGGAGCGGGGGAGTCAGGGGGAGAAGATTCTTCCATTTTCATCTGTTGTTGTTGCTGGGAGTTAGAAATAGCGAAAGCTAGGGCAGCGGCGGCTGCAGCTTGATTGTTTGTCGGCGAAGATGACTGATTGTTGACAAAGAATGGATGAGATTGACTAGTGGATGGAGTAGGTGTGATAGTCACACTGAGACTAGAGCTGGTTCCACTGGACTCAACCACGCCACTGGATGGACTAGGTGTACTACTTTTGACTACAGTTGGACTGATTGTCAATCCAGGACTAGAGACAGGCGGATTTGCGGTGGCAGTAGCATTTGCTGCAGCGTTGGCCGCAAATGCTGCGAATAGCGGATGCAATGATGTATTTGAGCCCATCATGCTCACACGACGGGCTTGCAATTTTTGACGCAGTTTGACTACTTTGGTGTGACCTGAGCACAGGTCACGAAAACGCGCACGAAAAAATAGAATGCAAAGTTGCAGACAATTAGTTACTTTTGACTAGTTTTTTATAGCACTGTGTTTTCCATTTTTTTACTTGACTAAATTTTTATAACTTAAAGTAGACACTGGTTGACTATACGAACTGACTAGATAGGATTTTTTCACTTTCAGTTATAAATATCAGAGCCTTTTTGAAGAAAGGGGCTATGTGAGAAAAGGTGGACACATTCAAAGACGTTGGTTTTCCGTAGCGAGAGAGAACATGTAGAGCTCCGTACGGAAAGAGGTGACAGGCGGTTGTGGAGGAGAAAAAGAAGATCCGCTCCGTCTTCAGTGAAAACTGGGAGAGAGAGAGAGCGAGGAATGGGAAAATCGGGTAGGAAAGGGAAAAGAAGTGAGTTAAGTCTGCGGAGCCCAAAAGGAAAGTTTTCGTTAGTCAGTTAGTAAGTAAGGAAAGAGCACTTGGGTTTACACACAGAAAGTCGAATAGTCCCGAACTGTGAAAAAAGCTACATGGGAGAGAATGAGAATGCAAAGGCAGCACTGGCAACAAAGTACAAACAGGAGGCACATATAAAATCTTAGCAAGTTAGTAATTTCACTTACTACTGCTACATTTTTGCCTCTTGCCTATTTTAAATGCACTTGTACACTACTATTTTCATTTTGCCACACACTCACATGCATGTACACACACACACACACACACAAACACACATGAAAAAAGGGTGAACGTTTTTGAGCCAGTCATAATAATATTGAGTAGCGCCGGCGTTATATCTTTTAGTTTCTCCACCTACTTTATTGGTCATATGCCACCCTTCGGAATCATGTAGCATGGTGGAAAAAGTGCACCGGGTTTATTCCCGCATCCTTATCGTACACATACTGACTGTGTTTGTTTGTGTTCAACATCTTTTTTTACACTGGCTTTCAGTCTCAACCTTCAGAATGAAAGTAGCCTACGGTCAGTAAACATGCGTTTAGTGAGTAGGCGACATCACAGGCCACATAGCCAATGCGTACTCCCATTCCTGTCATATCCTATCTCTAGCATACTTTCTTTCTTTCTTTTTGCATAACATGTAGTCTGTGTAATCTATTGCGTATTGGCATTCAGCTGGAACTTACGTCATACAGAGTTTGGGTTTATACTTGTTATTTATGAGATAATTTTTTGGAAACTGCTCAAATAAAATGAATGACATCGAAAAATCTAAAATGGCCTGTTTGAACGAACCCTTAACGGGGAAGCAAAAAATAAAAAAATAAAAAAGTACTCACGTAAACACAAACTTGCGGAACACAGATGGTAGTACCTGGCACAATGTTGAGTGGAACGCACTTTTTAAAAATTCACGTGGTCAACTATACTAAAGAAAAAATTGAACACAAAACAGGAACCTGTAGTCAGTAGGTCAGGTTTTTAAAAAAGTTGAAACACACCGGTTCAATTCATTGGGGGAAAAAATGTGTCCATTTTTTGAAAACTTATAAAAATGATAATAACACTTGTGCTTAAAAATGTACCAAGTAATTACACAGGAACAGGATAGGGGTATAGTAAATTGAGTAGGGGCTAGTAGGGCTCAAACAAATAATAACAAAAGAGCCAAGTGGTATAAAAATGGACAGTGGTGGTGGACCCCTAATTTGCATTCAAAGAGTGAGAATAAAAAAATATGGGCCGAAAAAAGTCTTGGCTCTATCTTTAGAAACCGGTTTGTTGTTTTCTGATAAAAATTGCCACTGTGTGCTTTGATCTGGTCGTCTCAACTCTTTCTGGCTACGTTGGACGCTCCTGTGTATTATTAGTGGAAGAAAAAATTCTTGAGCATCATCCTCACTAGTTATAGTTTGTACCTCAGTTAGTTACTCTCTATACGTGCCCACATTGTTAGTTTATTTTAGGTAGTTCTTTACGTACCAACTACATAGTACAGTAGCAAGGCCCTGCCTCTTGCGCATTCATCCAGGTATTATTATATGCAGGTATGTGGGTACGTACTTTTTTATCCATCGGGAAATCTGATACAAACACCGGTAACTATTCAATAGGAACCCATTTCTCTCTTGACTTAATGCTACAAGCCGTATATATTTCTAATCGTTTCCAGAAGATCAAACTCTGACACCAAAAAATTGCGTCTTGGAAAATATATTAAAATATGATGAAACCTCACAATTTCTTGTTGTCGTATTGAATGGAGCATTCTGCTTTGTTTTAAAGACTTTACGCCGAGTAACAAAAATCCTTTACAGGAGAATCGGAATCACACACGAAATTTTTCCACCTATTCCAACACTATCAGATAATGAGAGCAATTCTAGAGAGTAATCATAGGTATAAGCTTTTCCCTTTATCATCATTACACAGTAGCAGTACGGATGGACGTCCCTTGCATAAAAATGCCCATTCAATGGACCTTTTGTTTTTCTCCATAAAAATGTAGCTCATATGCATAACACTATTTTACGCGTACCTCATTGACTGAACCGGGTTAGAAATAAAAATGTTGGACTTTTATTCCAATCTGTATAATGGAGAGGACCAGGTGAGGATGAGAAGTGGCCAGTTGGAAAAAGAAGGGGACTTGGACAAGACTAAGACTATCACAACTGGAAAGTGAATATTATATAAACTATGGATTGGCTAACTCGCCTGGTGATCTTTGAAACCACATTGACCTTCATGTGGCGTCAAGTTTAGTTTGTACTTTCAGATTTCGAGGAAATTAAAGTGCATCCCGTGTTTACTTATTCAAATATACAGTTGCACCACCAGTGATCAAAATTTTTCTGAGTATTTCCAATAATACGAGAGACAACAGTATTTTTTAAATATGTGCATACATTTTCACTGTGCAGGATACACATTTAATTTGGTAAAGGATGTAAGAGTGTGATGTGGATGATAAATTTACTAAAAATCCCGTTTGAAAAAAAATCTTGGAGTCAAAGAAAAGTTTGCATTATTTATATTCGCTGACTGACTGGGTTGTTGTTTTAGATTCAGTGAATTTGAACAAAAGTGGATTCCTATTTAGTTTTTTTCAGGAAACATTACATTTGCAGAATCATTTGTTCTTTTGGGTTTGCTAACTGTTTTAAGTCATTAGTAAGATTTTAAATACCAACTGCATTTTCACAATTTGTATGAAGCTTTATAATGCCAGCAATACGAGAGGATAATTTATTCTTTGATAATGATCTCATAATATTCAAGACTAACTGAAATTAGTAGTATGCATGAACAAAGTAAATGCAATGCTCATGATGAACAATATATCATATAAAAGTTGCATAATAACAGATTATCATCATCTTTTGATCCCAAAGTAGAAACCAACGAAACCAGCACTATTCATTTCCATGTGTGAAATAACAATGAAGACTAATTAAACTGGACAAAAATGTAAATTACAATGTATGCGGACAAAATAGAATGACTTTGCACTTTGCCCCGTCGCCACAATGAAGAAAGGGAAAATATCCAAAGTCATCCCATCTGAAGAAAATCAAAGTCCCGAATAATTTATTCTTCATTTCTCTCTCTCTCTCTCTCTTTGCTCATGATGGTGATGATGATGATGACTGATTATCTTTTCACACTCTATTATTCAAAACGTGCACCATACATGCCTATCAATTGGTATATGTTGCTCTCTCTGCTCATCTAATTTCCCACTCTCAGTCAGTCGCGTAGTATAAATGAGATACATGAAACTTTTGTCTCCAGGCTGACAATTCCATCAGCTCACAGAGACATTAATTGAAAAAATTTAACAACAGATCAAGAAATTAGATTGTTTCTCCCAAAGTCTGTTGCCTATCCTGCTCCATACATATGAAACAATCTAATCAAAGTGACCTTTTTTGCAATACAATGTTCAAGCATCGACAAAAGTATTAAAACATTGATCCATGTTTTTTAAATAATGTGTAAAGTCAATAATATCCTGTTGTCACTTGGGAAATAATAGAAAAATCGAGATCAAGTTTTGCAATTTTTCGACTGGAGACATAACATTTTAAACTCATAAGCTCGTTTTTGCTACCGTAAACCGAGTTCGCAAACAAAGTAAATATTTGCTCAACAATTGGTTTTTCATTAGAACAACATGAGCGGTCAATAGTGGTAGCTAATTCTAACGGCTACGGATTTGAACAAGAGACTAGCTGTATGACAAATAGAGCCGGTGAGTAAAAATGTGTGAGAAAGTTGGGAACACACCGATTGTGAGTGACGGAGTATAAAGGACCCTGCGTGCGTGCGTAATGTACGTAATGTGCATCTCATATATGAATGTTATATGATGATTATGAGTCCTATGTGTGCCTTACCGGCTAGCTAACTAACTAACTAACTGTACACATACACACACATGGTATTATGATGGAAATGCAAATGAGTAAGATGAGGAAGAGGAAGTAAGTATGAAAAGAATGGGACGCTCTTTTGATCATCACTTCTTTCAAGAGATCTTTGTGCATCCTATAAATATGCATGAGTTTAGTTGGTAACCCGGTAATGCTTAATACGTGATTACAAGTGAGTCAGTCCGAATAATGTGCAGTCCATATCGCCACATGAATGAAACACATCTTCTTATGCAAATGAATGTGAAAAAATTGGAAAAAATCGCCTTTATCTCGCTCAGAGTTCACCAAATCCATACTATATAGCATAGCCGTGCATAATGAATGAATGTCTGCTCCCTTCATTTTTTACACCAACAAGTACGTGATATTGCAAAGTACCTACATAGTACATGGAAAGCAAGAGTGTACAGCACTAACTAACTAGCCCTTGGCAATTGCTAGTTTATAAGTTGGTTAGTTAGTTAGTTACTGCACAGCTTGTGTAGCTTTAATGGCAATAGGTAAGTAGTAGTAGAGGAAGGGAAGTTTTGAGAAAAAAATCTAAATTTATAAAAATCCAAACTCCTCATTTGCATACACATGTGTACTGCTCATTCATGAGCAGATGTCCGTGTTTCCGACATTCAACACAACTTGCCCGCGCTTCAATTTTAACGGCCAGTTTTGGCTACTCATATTGTTGCTTTTGTGGAACAGTCAGCCAATTTTTAGCAGCTTTGAATTTTTCGCAAACTGCTAAATTGTTTATAAACATGATAACTAAGATCCATATTTGCTTTCCAACTTGTCGAATAATCATCATCAATACGAATACGAGTCAGGATGAAAAATTAGGCAATTCAAATATAGTCATTGTCTAAGGAGGAAAAAATATTCCGCTGACAAGATACACATGATTCAATTTCTTCCCAAAACAAGTTATTTTTCTCATCCTCAAGTTTTCTTAGTGACAGGTGAGCCACTCCTTTTTCCATCCCATAATTTGACACAGGCAGGAATGAAAAAAGAAGAGGATAGAGGCCAGAAAAGAGAATTTATTGTGTTCACATGGAACACCTACACATTACAGAATAAGTGTCATTCTGCCATTAACAATTCTAGGTAAGTGTGAAGTGTGAAAAATATGGACATGCACACTACACAAACCATGAATATTCAATTTGGATGAGAGAAGATTTTTTTCCCCATTTAAACCGTCTTCATTAATGATATCAACTTGTATCATCTTCAGTCTCACACGAATGCAACAAACGAAATTGCACGCTTTGGTCAAATTATCATGTTGATGAGGCGCCTTAATTTTCAGAATTTAACTTCAAGTATGAACAAACTTCCATAAGAATGAAAACTTTTTTTAAAGTGCTACACAACAGAGTAAGAAAAAATTTTATTCTATAATTCTGGTTGCGTGACGAACATAATTACGGGAAGAGGATTCAATTTACAACAGTGTGGATTTTTTTTGTACAGGTAAAACAAACTAGATCACAATAAATGACTACGTTTTTTATTGTTCACATGCAGGTAATACTTGTGATAATGAACTTGGCCATATTATTTATGGAGTTGATTATTTTTTCCCTTATTAAAGTAATCATAACTTGTTAGATATAAACTCACCATATGCTACCTATTCATTTTACTTCATCCAGCTCTTACAATACAGTTTTACTGTTTCATTTTTAGTATCAATACTCCCAAATTGTACGAGCTTTAGCTAAACCAAAATGGCATTGTGTGAGAAACTAATTTTGTGTCGCAAAAATGGTTACACCGAAATTGCTTTTCAAGTATATATGATGACCAGTTCATTTTGAGATGACTGAATAGCCTTATACGTTAATGGTAAGTGAGTACTGCTGCTCTGGCATACACGCAAGGTGAGGAAAGGCGAGAGTTGAGTTCCAAGTAGTAAGTAACGCGTGTGTGTAAAAGTAAGCACAAGATAAGAATATGGAACAAAATGCCCTCTCTGCTGAGAAACGTCAACCCTGCGAAGCCACCCTGGCTATCCCCCTGCTATCAACGCACCACAGGGTTGCAGCACTTTTGCACCCTTACAGCGTCCCTTAAACAACAAATCCATGCATTTCAATGACTTAAGTATGCATGTCATGAAACTGTTTATTTATCCGGTCCTCATATTTGAAATTCAAGCCTTTAAAATTGCCTAATCTTTCATGCAAAATTAAAATGATCAGTTAGTTTGAGGGTAAGAACTATCTGTGCGAGGTTATTAGGATGGTAAATAAGAAATGCACTCGCGGAGTATGGAATTTAAGGGCGATTGGTAAACTATGACTGGGATGGACGTAGAGATGATAAAGTCGGCTACTGCTGGGGTGAACAAG